>Ga0209540_10000013_pt1 | contig 272054 bp, 241 predicted proteins | sample BarGraIncu01121A_FD_184501 | JGI IMG/M metagenome (GOLD analysis project Ga0209540, IMG submission 184501) | Arctic peat soil microbial communities from Barrow, Alaska - Barrow Graham LP Incubations 011-21A (SPAdes) (version 2) | ecosystem: Environmental > Terrestrial > Soil > Wetlands > Peat...
TCGGCAAGCAGTTGTTTTTCGACACCAATCTCTCAGAGCCGACGGGTCAGGCCTGCGTCGCGTGCCACGCGTCGCAAGTCGGATGGACCGGACCCGACGCGGTGACCAACTTGGGAGGCGCAGCGTACGAGGGCGCTGTCAAAGGTCGGTTCGGCAATAGAAAACCACCGTCGAGTGCATATGGCGGCGACAGCCCCATCTTGCATCTTGACCACGGTTGGACGGGCGGCATGACCTGGGATGGCCACGCCCCCGGCCTGACGCTGGGAGACCCGCTGGCCGAGCAGGCTCTCCAACCGTTCGTGAACCCGCTGGAGCATAACATTGCGAGCGGAGATGTTGTAGTGAACAAAGTAAAACAATCGAAGTACGCGAACCTGTTTATGCAGGTGTGGGGCACGAATGCTTTCGACGACGCCGTGACGGCGTACCAGATGATCGGCCGCTCGATTGCCGACTACGAGCGCTCCGCAGAGGTGAGCCCATACAACTCGCGGTTCGACACGTACCTCGGGACCGGCAACGGGCTGACCGCGCGGGAGACGCTGGGGCTCTCGCTGTTCAACGGCAAAGCGAAGTGCGCCAGCTGCCACACGAGTACCGCTAATCCTGTCAGCAGCAAGGTGCTGTTCACCAACTTCACATACCACAATAACGGTGTGCCGAAAAACCCAAAGAACCCGTTTTACTTGGAGAATCCTCTGGGCGCGTCGTGGGTTGACCTGGGTCTCGGCGGGTACCTTATGAATGACTTCAAAGCCGTGGTTTACGAACTGGAACTCGGGAAATTCAAGGTGCCGACATTGCGCAACGTCGACAAGCGGCCAAGCGCCGGCTTCGTGAAAGACTACGGCCACAATGGCTATTTCAAGAGCCTCGAGGATATCGTTCACTTTTACAACACCCGCGACGTACCCGGCGCCGGCTGGCCCGCACCCGAGTACGCAGCCAACATGACCAGCGAAGTGGGCAACCTCGGTCTGACAACGGTGGAGGAGGCGGCGATCGTCGCCTTCCTGAAGACACTGACCGATAGGTGAAGTAGTGCTGCCACTCACAGCAGTGGGTGGCTGAGCAGTGCCTAACAAGCGCATGCCTGACGCGCCGGAGCGCTCGGCTGCACTGCGCACGGCGCACAGGTTATGCGCAAAACATTAGGCGTCATAAAAAATGTGCCTCTTCTTTGAGGCAACCTAACTAACGACGATGTAAAAATCGTCAACTGGAGGAGTTACCATGAAAGGTTATGTTCAAAACATCGAAGAAATTGCTGTCAAGAATAAAGATTTTCGCCAGGTGCTTTATACGGCAATAAACTGCCAGCTCGTCGTCATGGCGCTAAAGCCCAAGGAAGAGATTGGCGCGGAAGTCCACAAGCCCGACCAGTTCTTTCGCGTGGAAGAGGGTTCCGGTGAGGTCGTTCTCAATGGCGTTAGGACGGCGATCCGAGCGGGCTTCGCGGTAGTCGTCCCGGGTGGGACGAATCACAATATCATCAATACCGGCAGTGTTCCGCTGAAACTCTATACGCTCTATGCGCCCCCGAATCATCGGGACGGCGTCGTCCACCATACCCGCGCCGATGCGGAGGCTGACAACGAACACTTCGATGGAAAAACGACGGAATAGAGAATCAACTGCACGCTGTCCTGGGGAAGATCAAGGAGCGGTTCAATTTTTCACCGAGGCGGCCGGCATTACAACATAAGGATGGATACTGTGAAGAAAGTGGCGCAGGAAATCTACGATCGCATCGACAATGATCTCTACCATGCCGCTGGAGACAGATGGTGGCAATCAGACTCCCCTCTTTACCTGATCCAGTCTTCAGTCAATCCCGCCCGGGTCGGTTATTTTAAAAAAAAATTGTTTGCTGAACTGAAAATGAACCCTCAAGGAAAAGCTGCTCTGGACGTCGGCTGCGGCGGCGGCATCCTATGCGAAGAAATTGCACGCATGGGTTTTGCTGTCACCGGGATCGACCCTTCCGAGCATTCGCTGCAGATAGCGGCCAGCCATGCGCAAGCAGGCGGACTGCGAATCAACTATGAGCAAGGATCAGGAGAGGCTATTCCGTATCGGGAAAACTCCTATGACATCGTCTTCTGCTGCGATGTTCTGGAGCATGTGCGCGATGTGCCGAAAGTCATTGCGGAAATATCTCGGGTGCTTAAACCCGGAGGCGTTTTTTGTTATGACACGCTCAACCGCACGTTCTTGAGTAAACTGGTGGCGATCAATATCGCGCAGGCCTGGAAGCGCTGGGCCTTTGCTCCGCCCAACATCCATGTATGGGAGATGTTTATCAAACCGGAAGAATTGAAATCAGTCCTGGGGCAAAACAATCTGGAATGGAAAGAACACAGGGGCATGAGACCCAATGTTTCATTGCTGAAATTTCTCAGTTACCTCCGCAAAAGAGCCAGGGGAGTGCTGACCTACAAACATCTCGGCGCAAGGTTGTTTGCGGTTGAAAGCAGCAACATGGACATCATGTACATGGGGTATGCCATAAAGAGTCAATCATCCAAGATGAGACCATGAATGTATTGTCATTGTGGGGACACCAAAGGAGTAAATAAATGAAAGCATCTATCCTGTCCGAAACAGGTAATGCACCAAATGAAGCGCTTGAAATCGCAAAGAATTGCAGACATTACGCCATGTGCAAGATCGATTTTCTCGGAAATGGAGTATGCGCTTCAGGGCAGGAAAAACATTATGTGAGTTTTTATCCTGAAGGCAGGATGGATCTTTATGCGGCGATCGCAGATCATACAATCCCTGTCACTGAAAAATGTATAGAGATTGCCAACAGTTGTAATCTATGCGGCAAGTGCGATTACCAGTGTTATTTTGTTAATGAGCTGCGTCCTTCAAAGGTAATGAAGGCCTTAAAAGATCATATAGGTGCTTATCTTGAAAATGGCGGTAAAATAGTCCATACGGAAGATGACAAGATTCTTACTGAAATGAAAATAATTGTCGGCGATTACTGGGCTAGCAACGATCCCGCGGTCAGAATAACTTATCATCATGATCTTTGTCCGCATGTGACTTTCAAAATGCCGGAATATGTTGTCATGCCAAATTCCAAAGAAGAGATTTCTTCCATCATTAAACTATTGAATAAGCATAAAATTCCATATTGTGTGCGCGGCAATGGCGCATCCAGTCATGGATTGGTGTTCAGTGAAGGTGTGGTCCTGGACCTTAACCGCATGAAGACCATTGATTTTGATGAAAAGAACTGGTCTGTGAAAGTGGGACCAGGCATTGCGGCATTTGATCTTCAATTGGAAGCCAAAAAGCGCGGCTACAGAGTTCATACAGCTGAACCGGCGGCTCTGGTTTGCGCCAACATTATGACCTCCGGTTTGCTTTCCACTTTTTCCACGACATACGGTATTTCTGCCGACAACTTTATCGACGCAGAGTTTATTGCCAAAGACGGTTCATTTTTTAGGCTAAATGACATGGCTGCGCCCAATCTTTTCTCATTCCATAATTATCAATCTGAGCATGAAGCTTTTGCCATATGCGTAGCGGTAAGTATGAAACTTCATCCTGTTACCGATGATGAAGGAGGAGTCCTCGTGCCATTTGCAGCGCTTGAAAATGCTCTTGATTTCGCCAGGGAATGTGCGACCCGGCATATTGGTCTCGCGATAGGCATTCTCGGGGGGGAGTTTGTGTCATCTTTCATTGCCCCGACCAAAAAACTTGCCGCCGAAGCAAAGGAAATTTTCACCATAAAACTGGGTATGCCCTATCTTGTGCTTCTCATCGGCGATGCATACGCGTTGCGATCCGTCCATGAGATGGGATATCCTGCCATAGACCAGAAACTTTTTAAAACCCTTTTCCAGGGATTGCCGGCGCTTAAATCAGCGAAGTGGTTAGACTTGCTGAAGGAATTTTCAGACGATAACCCCTTCTCTTACCTCCGGCTCGGCCAATTCGCCGAACTAGCCGAAACGGCACTTGCCCCTTCTCCCGCCCAACAGACTCAGGACATTGACCCTGATTTACGGCCTTTTTTTGAGGAACTTTACTCCAGACCTGAGATGACCGATCTCGTCTGGTTGAATACGTTCAGGATACAGAGTTCACGTTATTGCCGGGAAAAACCTTGTGTAGCGTTTGTTTGTTATCTCCCGATCGACACTTCATTAATTGCCGAAATTCAGGGCGGGTTACGGGATATTGCCGAAAAGCATCACTTGAAAAACGAATTTGGGTTTATTACGCCGATCGACAATGGGAAAAGATGCGTCTGGGAATATGATTATTATTTCAACCATAATGATCCAGCTGAAATTTCAAGGATTCAGCAGGCGACATGTGAAGCTGGTGCTCTGTTAGATGAATATTCAATAAAAACCGGCACAATCAGGCAGGTTCGTTATGTTGTCAACCAGGGCTGCTGCAGGAAAGAAAATCTTTTGTATTCATAGTCAACCAAAAAAGGTGTCATATGTTCAATAAAGAAAACCCCGTCATTGCCCTAACCGGGGCAACGGGTTTTTTGGGAAGCCACATCATGGCTTCATTGCTCGAGAGTGGGTTTGGGTTAATAATTCTTGGCCGCTCGACAAAAGAAGAAACTTTACAGGAAAGAATCTCGAAACTTATGCGATGGTTCGGTATTGAAGAATTAGCCGGTCAATTAGAGTTAGTGGAAATTGATTTTTCAAAGCCTATGATCGGAATTCCAGAAGCAAAATATAATAAACTATGTGCGATGACCGATCAAATTATTCATTGTGCATCCGATACAAATTTCTCGGAACGCAAGCGGAACCTGGTTTTTGCAGCCAATGTTCATTCATTGGATGGCATCCTTGAATTTGCGGCCAATAGTCATGTAAAGGTTTTCAATTACATTAGTACCGCATATGTAGCCGGAATTAATAATACTGTCTGCAAGGAAACTCTTTCTGAGGCATCTGATTTTGCAAATGTTTACGAAGAAAGCAAAGCTCGGGCCGAAAATATCATCGCCGCATATTGCGAGAAGAATTCAATACCGCTGACGATAATTCGACCGTCTATCGTGTTCGGGGATTCACGGACAGGACGTTCGCTAAAATTCAATGCGTTGTATTTTCCCATTAAATCAATTCAGTATATCAGGGATATTTATCTGAATGATATCAAAAACAATGGCGGGAAAAAATCACGAAAGAGCGGAATATTCATCGATTCTGAAGGATATCTGAATCTGCCGCTGCGGGTTTATTTGCCGCAGAAAGGGTCTATTAATCTCATTCCCGTGGATTACTTTGTAAATGCGACCCGAAAGATAATTGAAAATAATTCACCTGGCGGTATTTTTCATTTAACAAACAACTCTGCGCCGACGCTGGAAACTTTAGCCGCTTACAATGAAGAGTTCATGAGAATAAGAGGGGTTGAAATTATTTATGGCAAGGCAGGCAATAATGTTATGCGAAATCCTGTTGAAGAACTGTTCGATCGTTTTATAGAACCATATCGCCCTTATTTATCCGACAACAGAATTTTCGACAGAGTTAATACTGACTTAGTAACAGATAATTTGCAGCCACCGGAATTTACTAATGAAATCTTCAAAAACTGCATGGAATATGCCATTAGTGTTAACTGGGGAGAATCGATTTTTGCAGAAGAAAATAAGAAAAAATAATTCTACCTACTTGACACTTACCTTCTAATGGGTGTCCCCATCCATCATCTTGACAAACCAAAAACCCAACCTTATACTTATACTAAGGAAAAGAATAAACATAAAAGAGAATGTGGGGCGCTTTTCCTTCAGAGTAAAAGGAGGTAAATCTTATGTTCCCAATCGGTGATGATAATAGTTCTCGCAAAACTTTTCCGCTGGTCACGTATGCCTTGGTCGCTCTGAACGTCCTGTTTTTCTTTGTAGAACTGAGTGGAGGTGACGCTTTTATCGGGAAATGGGCTTTCATTCCCAGCCGTTTCCTTGCCAATCCCTTCGGTGATTTTCTGACGCTTTTCTCTTCCATGTTCATGCATGGCGGGTGGGTTCATCTGGGAGGCAACATGCTTTACTTATGGATCTTCGGTGACAATGTGGAAGACCGTTTCGGGCACGTCAAGTTCATAATCTTCTACCTGCTCTGTGGGCTTGGGGCGACATTCGCGCAGTTGGCGTTCAGCCTCAAATCAAACGTGCCGAATTTAGGTGCATCGGGGGCGATTGCGGGTGTACTCGGCGCTTACATTTTGCTGTTCCCAAAGGGGAAGGTCAGAGTATTGCAGGCCCAGCAAGTGATTCAAGTTCCCGCGCTGATAGTCATCGGGTTCTGGATCGTTCTGCAGTTTTTTAGCGGCATCGGTTCCATTGCCAATACCGCGGACACGGGCGGTGTGGCTTACATGGCGCACATCGGCGGATTTATCGCAGGGTTTGTGCTGACCTTTTTGTTTCGTGGGAGTCGCGGGGCGCAGACGACGGGCTGAAGCGCCGCGATGGCAGATCATCCGGAAACTGGAAAAATGAAGGATAAAAAAGAAATCAAGAAACTCTACAAGCAAACTGTTCAACCCATGGGAATTTACCAAATAACAAACCTGGCCAACGGTAAATTTTTAATCGGTAAAAGTACCGACCTGCAAGGGAAGTTGAACAGCGAAAAATTCCAGCTCAAGAACAACTTGCCCATGAACAGGGAACTGCAAAACGATTTCAACGATCTGGGCGAGGAGAAGTTTTCCTTTGAAATTCTGAACCGTCTACTGCCGAAGGAAAAGCCTGATTACGATTATGGCGGGGATCTGCAAACGCTTAAAGAAATGTGGCTGGAGAAGCTGCAGCCGTTTGCCGAGAAGGGATACAACAAAAAAAAGCCATGAACGGCGCCGGCGGCTTCGGGCAATGTCATGGCTTTTGGCATCGGTCTGCAGAACTTAGCCGCCAAAGTCAATTCAGCTGGTTTTTGTATGCTCGTTGAACTTGTCGCGACAAGCGCTGGAGCAGAAATATACGGTCGCTCCCTTGTAGATTGTCGTGACAGCCAGGCTGGCCGGCACATAGGTGCCGCATACCGGGTCCTGCTTCATTTCCTCTACCACTTGCTCTCCCTGCTGCGCTGGTGGTTTTTTCTGTTTGGATTTGTCGTCTTTCCAAATCCATTTGAAGATTGAGTATACAATCAGGGCCAGCAGGATAAAACGGAAAAATGTCATTTTTATTTCAATAGCTCCTGGCGTGAAAAATCGCGCCCCATACTGAATTCAGACCAGTCAAAAGGATAACGGTTGTCCAAGATGATTTCACTGATGTAGCGGCCGATGGCCGGGGCGAACATGAATCCGTGCCCGCTCATGCCGTTGGCCACGTAAAAGCCATTAATTTCGGTCTTATCGATAAAGGGACTGCCGTCCGGGGTCATTGAATAACAGCCGCCCCAATGGCGAATGACCCTGGCAGTAGCCAGTTCGGGCACCAGGCGCACGGTGCGCTTGGACATTTCCACCAGGAATTCCAATGAGGATTCGGTAATGATGCCCGGCTTGTTGGGCACCGGGCTGTAGCAGCCGATGACCTGGCCGTTGTTGCGCTGGTAAAAGTAACAACCGTCGGTGCGGTAATCGACCACCATGGTTGTGAACAGGGGCGGGACGCGGTCGGTAACGAAGGCTTCATGTTCTTCCGGGGCAATGGGAAGTTCCAGGCCGGCCATTTGGCCGACCTCCTGCGCCCACGGACCGGCAGCGTTCAAAATGGCATGAGCATGAAAGGTTTCTCCATTTACAGTTTTCACGCCTATGACGGCATGTTTTTCAACTATGATTTTATGCACTTCGTTGAAAAAGCGCACCTGAGACTGGAGCTTTTTTATTTCCTGAATATAGCCTTCAATGACTTTAAATGGATAAGCCTGGCCGTCTTCAGGCGAGAAAACTCCGCCCAGAAGGCCTTCGGGATTTAATTGCGGAGCGATTTTCAGGCATCCGGCCGCGTCCAGGATTTCAACTTTCAATCCCAGACTTTTCTGCAGGGGCAGAATAGCCTTGAATGTTTCCAGGCGCTGGGTATCGTGGGCCAGAAACAGGTACCCGCCTTCAAAATATTCTATCGAAAAACCGAATTCTTCCTTCATCTGGCGGAATTGCCGGACACTTTCCCGCATCAGGTGGATGGCTCCGGGGGTTGAAAATTGCTGGCGGATACCGCCGATACAACGGCCGGTGGAACCGGATCCTGGATATTTTTTCTCCAGCAGCAAAACTTTTTGTCCGCGTTTGGCTAAATGAAAAGTCGCTGCCAGACCGATAATACCGCCACCGATGACAATGACGTCAACTGCCGGGTTCATAAACTCAGCCGATGTTTTTTATCGATCCGAGCAATTCCAGCGAAATAACGTGTTTTTGAATCTCGTTGGTGCCTTCGTAAATTTGCAGCAGCTTGGCGTCGCGCATCATTTTTTCGACCGGATATTCCTTCATGTAGCCGTAGCCGCCGAAAAGTTGGACGGCATCAACGGTGACCTTCATGGCCACGTCGGTGGCCATGACCTTGGCCATGGCCGATTCCTTGGAGGCTTTCATCCCTTGGTCCAGCATCCAGGCTGAACGGTAAACCATCAGCCGCGCCGCATCGATTTCGGTGGCCATTTCGGCCAGTTTAAAGGCGTTGTGTTGGAAAGAGGCGATAGGGCGACCGAATTGTATGCGATTCTGCGAGTATTTGAGCGCTTCTTCGAAGGCGGCGCGGGCTACGCCCACTCCTCCCGCCCCCACTGCGGGCCGGGCGTAATCCAGGGTTTTCATGGCGATGATGAATCCCATGCCTTCCCGTTTCAGGATATTTTCGGCCGGGACTTTGACCTCATCGAAAAAAATTTCGGCTGTGTTGGAAGCCCGGTGCCCCATTTTGTTTTCGTGCTTGCCAACGGAAATGCCGGGAAGATCCATGGGCATGATGAAAGCTGTGAGACCACGGGCGCCGCGGCTCTTGTCGGTGGAAGCGAAAACCACTCCCAGCTGGGAAACGCCGGCGTTGGTGATGAAGGTCTTGGAACCGTTGATCACGTAATGATCGCCCTGGCGCACGGCCGTGGTCTGGATCGCCGAATTGTCTGATCCAGCTTCTTTTTCGGTTAGAGCGAAGCAGGCGAAAGACATTTTCTGGGTCAACGGCACCAGGAATTTCTTTTTCTGTTCATCGCTGCCGAACAATACAATGGGCGTAGTAGCCAGGGTGTTGGCCATGATTGATGTGTACATGCCGGCGCAGCCCCAGGCCAGTTCCTCGCAGACAACGGCATTGATCAGCGCCGAAAAGCCTGCTCCATTGTATTCGGAGGGAATCCCCGAACTGAGAAAGCCGGCAGCGAAGGCCTTTTTCATGATTTCGAAGGGAAATTCATTTTTTTCATCGTATTCCCTAGCATTGGGACGCATTTCTTTTTCAGCGAATTTATGGGTTTCTTCTTTGAATGCCAGGTGTTCTTCGTTCAGGGCAAAATCCATTTTCTTCTCCTTATATTTTGATGGTCTTCATCTCGTTCAACACTTCCATAGCGCTTTGGAACCTCTGCTCGCGCTTCTTTTCCATACATTTCTCGATGATATAACACAGTTTTTCCGGAACATCGCTACGGTATTTCTTGATCGGCGGCACTGGATCGAAAAGATGCTGGTAAAAAATATTTTCACCCTTGAAAGGTACATGGCCGGTGGTCAGGTGAAACAGGGTGGTACCAGACGAATAAATGTCGGTACGGTGATCGACCGGGATGCCCTGGATTTGCTCCGGGGACATGTAATAGGGGGTGCCGGTAATAACTCCGCTTTCGCCCTTTTTCTGATCGCCCAGGATAACGGCTAATCCAAAATCCATGATTTTTATTTCCTTTTGCTTGGTAATCATGATGTTGTGAGGTTTGATGTCGCGGTGAATAATTCCCTTGCGGTGTGAATAATCCAGGACTTTAAAGAGCTTGATGGCGATGAACACGATCTGCGACGGGGAAAAAATTTTTTTACGGCGGATGAGGTTCATAAAATTTTCCCCTTCGATGTATTCCATGGAGATGAAGTAATCGTCCTTGATCTGACCAACATCGTAAACTGTGACGATGTTGGCCTGGGTCAGTGACGCCGTAGAGCGGGCTTCGGAAAAAAACCGTTCCAAGTTGCGCTTATCGGTGACCAGGGTTTTATTTAAAATTTTCAGGGCTACCACGCGTTTTAAAACCATGTCTTCGGCCTTGAACACTACGCCCATGCCGTCTTCGCCGATTTTTTCGATAATCCGGTAACGTTCGCTGGAATCTTCACTAATCAGATCCATTTCCTTGTATTTTTGGATCAGATTTTCGACTTCCTTGATTTTTTGGTGCACATCTTTGAAGGAGTAGTCCTCGGTCAGTATCATCTGGTATATTTCAAATGCTTTCTTGAAATTGCCCGCGTTTTCGAAGGCCTGACCCAGCACATAAAACCATTCAATATTGGTTTTGTCGATCTGGCGGTTGCCGAGCAGCTTTTCGATTTTTTCGATAACCAATTGGGGTTTACGATTTTTTAAAAAGATATTGGCCATGAGAGTGATGGCGGTTGAGAAATCCAGGGAATCGGTGGGGACTTGCTGGAAATTGGCCAGAGCCCGGCGATCGTCATCCACCTTGATGAAAGAATTGCCGGCTTTAAAATATTCCTGGGCGTTTTCATATAATTCTCCGGCTTTTTGGAATTTGCCGAATTTAAATGAAATATTGGCTGCCATTGTCCATTCGCGGCCCATTTCAAACATTTTGGCCGCTTCCTCTTCGTTGCCGTCTTTGAGGTAATTATCGGCGGCGCCAAGGAAATTTTGGTTCATGAAATAGCAATGAGCGGCCTTGGAGAATTTTTTGTCCCATTCAAAAAGTTCAGCTGCTCGTGTATAGTCTTCACCCTTTAAAAACCATTCAGCGGCTTCCAGGGTGGTGCCTTTGGCAAAGGCGCTTTCGCCGCGCAGCAGGTAGGCAATTTTGAACTGATTCAATTGCTCATAGATTTCGGCGGCTTTGAGCGGCAATTGGGCTTTCTCAAAATTTTGGGCGGCGTCGGTGAGCTTTTTCATTTTCAGGGCCACTTCTGCGGCTTTTTCGAATTTTCCATATTTGAACAGCAGGTCGTATGCTTTTTCCAGTTCATTCAACTGGGTGTACAATTCCACGGCTTTGAGCAACTCCTGTTCCAACTCCTTGGAACTATGATAACCTACCGACGTATCAAAGTTGGTAATGAACCATTTTTCAAAATTGGCGGCGGCTCTTTTTAAATTGCCCCCTTTTTCGTAAATATAGGCCGCTTTTTTGTAAAATCCTTTTTTTTCATAGATCTGGGCGGCTTTTTCATATCTTTCGTAACTATAATAAAGTTCAGCAGCTTCCTGAAAACGATTGTTGTTTTCGAGAACAATTCCCGCGGCTTCGACATTTTTACGCTTAAGCAGCAGTTTGATCAGGTTTTCACTATTGCCGATTTTTTTGTAGATTTCAATGGCTTCACTTTCCTTGTTAAGTTTTTCCAGTAATGCGCCCATGACTTCGAATTCCTGGCCTTCTTCATAACTTTGCAGGGCTTTTTTAAATTCGCCGATTTCTTCATATATTTGACCGGCTTTGAGAAACATATTCTGTTTACTGGCTCTTTTAGCGCTCCTTTCCATATAGGCTTTTTTAAACAGCAGATAAAAAAAAGATTCAAAAAATGATTTATTTTGGAAAGCGGAAACTTTTGCCGTTTTTAGAACTTGGTAGATGATTTTTAAAATCAGCGCCATGACTGCGACGATGATCAGTAATTGGACCCAAGGGTTATTCTTAATAAAATTCACTATTTCAGCCATGTTTTCTGTAAAAAAGTATAACAAATCCTGATTGAAAAATCAATTTCAAATTGACATTCCGGGATAATATTTATATAATCACTGCCAGTGAAAGCATACTGGAGCACATGATGGATACTCATTTCGGTCAATTTGGAAGGATGAGCCAGTTTTTTGCAATTTATTTCCCGGATTTTAAGTTTGAAAAACGCGAATTCAACAAAGAAAATGCTGACCTCTTGCTCCTACACATCATTTATACCCTTGATGGCTTGTTCAAGGCCGAAAACCTGGCCCGTAAAAAGAATTTTCAACTGTCAGCCGGGAAATCTTTTTTTTCAAGCGACATTTTTCAAATACTGGAAAACATCATAGCCTTTTTACAGATTTTCAATACTCAGGTTCTGAGTATGAGCAAGGCCGAACGTCAGACCCTGGTATTCATTCTTGAAAATATCAGTGATTATTTGAAAAACGATAAGCTCCAAACCGATGACAAGGGGAAGAAAAGCCTTTTTAGCGATTACAAATTCTGGATTGAAAACCTGTTCAAGCTTTTTGATAAAAAAATCAGCGGTGCCATGACTGTAAAACAAAATCCAGCTAATAAAAAACACTTTGCTGACGGCAATGCTTTTGAAACTGAATTGATTTACACTAACGCCACCCTTAATTTCAGCCTTGCGCCTTTTTTTGTTTTAAATGATGAGCAGGTCTTTTCCCTGACACGGACGGCTGCTAACGGTATTATTTACAGCAACATGGTCAGTGGCGTCGAAATGGTTATAAACGGTGACGGCATATATCAGAAAATTTGTGAATTTTATCTGGCCAATTTTTGTTTTGCCGATCTGGAGTTTCTGCAGCCGCGATTAAAAAAGGCTGAGAGCGGGTATCTGGGCAAATGGCGCGAAATTGAGGCGGCTTACCGTCAGCAGCAGCTGAAACTGTTTGCTGAAAGTCTGCTATTGCTCGAAGAAGCCGCTTTTGAAGATTTCAATATGCCGCTGATTTATCTTTTGCAGATAAAAAATTTAGCAAATTTAAACCGCAATCTGGAAATGAAACGCTTGCTGCAGAAATTTCTGCTTTTTTATCCCTTCTATGCCGAAGGGCAGGAAATGATAGGTGATGTATATTGGCAGGAAGAAAATGTGGAGTTGGCTTTGAGTTTTTATGAGAAAGCGCTATTGATCGCGCAAAGCAAAAATTTGGGCGAAAAAATAAAAAAAATCAGAGAAACGATTGACAAGGGCAAAAGTAAACCCGAAATCCAGAAAAATGATGCTTTTTTTGACATTACCGAAACAGTTATCCAGAAAGAAGAAAGAATCATCGGCCGCAGCAAGGAACTCCGCCAGATGATTGAAATTTTGATCTCCAATTCTAAAAGAAACCTGCTTTTAATTGGCGAAAGGGGAGTCGGTAAATCGGCCCTAATCCGCCTGCTGGCCCAGAAAATCATTTTTGAAGAAGTCCCGCCGGCGTTGAAAGATAAAAAAATCAAAGAAATCAATTTTGTTTCCCTACTCACCGGTTCCAAATACCGCGGTCAGTTTGAAGAAAAAGTCCTGAAAATTTTGCAGGAATTCAAATCCCAGAATTCCATCCTGGTTCTGGAGGACATTCATTTGATGATGTCCACCGGATCGGCCAGGGGAACATCCCTGGACCTGGTCAATATCCTGAAAAATTTTCTACGCGACAATTCCATCCAGGTAATTGCCACAACCGATTATGAGGAATATAAAAACACGATTGAAAAAGACAATTCGCTGCTGGGGTATTTTCAAAAAATCATTGTCAATGAACTGTCTCCGGAAGGTACCAACAAAATCCTGAAAAACCTGGTCAATTTGTTTAATACCGCCGATAACCTCTTAGTTTCAAACCAAATCATCGAAGACATTGTCGAGAGCGCCAAAAGGGATATCCGGGAACGGAAATTGCCTGATTCGGCTATCATGTTGCTGGAAAGGTGCATCGCCAAAGTCAAGTTAAAAAATATTATCACTCAGGCCGGGCCGCATAGAATCGAGGAATCCGATGTAGTCGAAGTTCTTGCCGATATAGGCAATCTTCCCGAAACCAACATTTCCATTTCTTTAAAAAACCGCTTGCTCGCCTTGCCGGCCAATATTTTAAAAAGGATTGTCGGCCAGGATGAAGCCATTGCCAAGATGGTTTCATCGGTGATCACTTCCAAGTTGGGTTATGATGTCAAAAAGAACCGGCCGCATGGTGTTTTTATGTTTATCGGCCCGACCGGAGTAGGAAAAACAGAAACAGCCATCGCCTTGAGTGAAGCTTTGTATGGTAGCCAGGATTACCTGATTCGCATCGACATGTCGGAATATATGGAAAAATTCACCTATTCGCGCTTTGTCGGGGCGGCGCCCGGCTATGTCGGGTATTATGACGCCAACCAGTTGACCGACAAGGTGCGCCAGAACCCATATTCCATAATCTTGCTCGATGAAATTGAAAAGGCTGACGCGCAATTGCTGAATATCTTTCTGCAGGTATTCGACGCCGGCCGCCTGACCGATGCCCGCGGCAATGTGATCGATTTTTCCAAAACCACGATAATTATGACCTCCAATATCGGCACGGCTTTGTTTTCCAAGGCCAATATGGGATACAAGAGTAATTTTGAAGGGGCCAATGTCTCCCGGGCCACACTGATCAAATCCCTGAAAAAATATTTTTCCCCTGAATTCCTCAACCGTATCGATGAAATTATCATTTTCAGACACTTGCATGATGACGATATCAAGGCCATTATTGACATTCATCTGCGGGAAATCCGTCACGATTTAGAAAAACAGGGTAAAGATTTGGTCATTAAAGATGATGTGCTGGACTCAATCGCCCGCAAGGGCTATTCGCTCGAATACGGGGCCCGCAACCTGACCCGCGTCATGAAAAAGGAATTGCTGGAAAAAATCGCTTACCTTTCTTTGGAAAAAGAATGGAACGACGCCCGCTATCTGATCTGTCGCTTGATCAACGATGAAATCGAGATTGCTCTTGAACCGACCGATGCCACTGTTTCATCACTGCCCTTGCTCATTGACGAAAACGAGAATAAGCAAGGCAAACCAAAACTTTAAATTCCTTTTAAGTTTGACCTGCCAACAGTTGCAAATATTCGGCCGGGGCTTCACGGATAGCGATGCCGATGTTGCTGGTATTTTGACTTGAGGTTGTTTTATTTATCCAGCGGACATCGCCTTGTAAATCGATGACTTTGCCGCCGATTTGCAGTTTGATTGAAACGAGTTGATTCTTTGGAGTTGAACTCATGGAAATTTGAATTCCGCTCTCGGAAATATCGACGATAATCGCCGGTCTTTCTTCCAAGCTGGAGAGCATTCTCTTTCTGACGCGTTTTTCTTTTCTTTTTTCCATAAACAACCTCCAACAGAATTGGTATACCTACCATTAGCGATATCGCAGTATTATAATTTATTTATTTTTTTATTGCAAAAGTGGTGGCGAGGGATTGAATTTTTATGCCGTCGGCCAGGAGCAGGAAGGCGGCGATCAGCACAACGAGGCAACCCCCGGGAAGGAGGATCAAAGCGGGTTTGACAAATATATGGCCGCGGCCAGCGTCGATCATCTGCCCCAGTGTAGGCAGCCGCGGATCGAGTCCCAGGCCGAGAAAATTCAGGCTCGATTCAAGCAATATGACCCCGGCGATACCCAACACGGCTTGGGTCAGCAGCAAGGGAAATATCAAGGGCCCCATGTGACTGGAGGCGATGCGTAGTGCTGAGGCGTTAAAGTTCCTGGCGGCCAGGATGAATTCCTTGTCCTTGGTTTTTAAAACTTCGCCGCGCACCAGTCTGGCGTAAGTGACCCAGCCGCTGAATACCAGCGCCAAAACAAGGTTGAAAATACCAGGGCCCCAAAAAGCCACCAGGGCCAGAGATAGCAGAATGCCCGGAAAGGCCAGGATGAGATCGGCGCAGCGCATGATGCAAGCATTCATAAGGCCGCCCTGCCAGGCGGCCGCAAAACCGAGCAGGGCGCCAATGACTGCCGAAATGAAAACAGTTGCCAAGGCAATGGTCAGAGAAACTAAAGTTCCGAAGGCCAGGCAGGAAAAAATATCCCGGCCCAGAGCGTCGGTGCCAAAAACATGTCTAACCGAAGGCCCTTGCAAACGCTGGTGGATATCCAGTCGCAAACTGATGCCGTTGAATAACGTTCCGGCTGCAAGGGAAATACCGATTCCAGCGAGTAGGAGAATGCCCAGTTTAAAATGCAAGTTTTTCTTATTAAAAGTAATCATAACGGATTCTGGGATTAATGAATGGATAAGACAAATCAACCATGAGGTTGAGCAAGAGGTACAGGGCAGCCAGGAAAAGGGCCACTCCTTGGATCATTGGGAAATCTCGTTGGCGAATGGCCGTGATTAAGAGAGTGCCAATACCCGGCCAGGAAAAAACACTTTCAATGACAATTGTTCCGCTCAACAATGCTCCCAGTTGCAAGCCCATGATAATGATGATGGGAATCATGGCGTTTTTTAAAACATGACGGGAAAAAATGTGAAATTCAGAAAGTCCCTTGGACTGAGCCAATAAGACATAGGGTTGGCTCAATTCTCCGGCTACGGCGGTGTGAATCATGCGCGTCAGGAAGGCACTGAGGGAAATTGCCAGGGTTGCCGCCGGCAAGATCAGAAACTCAAATCCGCCGCTGCCCGATATGGGAAGAAATTTCAATTGGACCGAAAATAAAATGATTAACAGAATTCCCAACAAAAAACCGGGAATGGCCAAACCGATGGCCGAAAAAATCATGCTTAGCGCGTACCAGATGCTGTTTTTTTTAAAAGCAGCCAGGATACCGAGAGGGAAGGCGATCAGCCCGGCCAAGGTCATGGCGGCAAAAGTCAGGATAGCCGTATTGGGGAAATATTTCATTATAGCGCTAACAACTGGTTTGCGGTCAATAATGGATTCGCCGAGGTCCAGGAAGAGCAATTTTTTAATAAAGTGCACATATTGTTCGGCCAAAGGCCGATCTAATTTCAGGGCCCTCTGTAACCGTAGGACATCTTCAGAACGGGGCATTTTACCCAGCATCGATACCACTGGGTCACCAGGAATGGTGTGGACCAGAAAAAAAATCAGGCTAGCGGCAGCCCATAGAAAAATAAAAAACGTGCCTACTTTTTTCAGCAGCAAGGCTTTCATTTTTTTATATTATATTTTTTCAGCATATTGAAAAGGGCCATGCGGCTGATTCCCAGTTTTTCGGCGGTTTTATTTTTATTCCACTGGGTCTCGTTTAAGGTTTTTAGCAGTAATGAACATTCGAAATTTTGGCGCGCGTTTTTCAAACTGAATTTCTTTTTTTCCATTTGCGCAGGGTTTTCCAGGTCGGGATTGAAGGTGATCATTTTTTTGATTTTGGATTCCAGCTCACGCACGTTTCCCGGGAAACAATCGTTTTGAAACATATCGGCAATGCCCTGTAATTTCAGCGGGTCGAGTGTTGGATAACCGAATTTTTTAAGGAAATATGCGACCAGCAACGGGATGTCCTCACGCCTTTCCCTTAAAGGCGGGATATTGATGGTCAGGTCTTGCAGGCGGTAAAACAAATCTTCCCGGAACAGGTTTAAAATGATTAATTCCTTTAGGTTTTTATTGCTGGCGGAAATCAAACGGATATCGATTTTAATGGTTTTGTTTTCACCCAAGCGACGTATTTCTTTTTCTTGCAAAACCCGCAGCATTTTTGCCTGCAGGTTCAAAGGCAAATCGGCGATTTCATCCAAAAAAAAAGTGCCGCGGTCAGCTGCTTCCAGCAAGCCGACACGGTTTTCGGAGGCGCCGCTGAAAGCGCCTTTTTTAAAACCAAAAAGTTCGGCTTCCAGCAGGGTTTCGGGTAGCGCCGCGGCATTGACTGAAATAAAAGGCTGGTTGGCTCTGGGGCTGAGCAAATGGACGGCATTGGCCACCAGTTCTTTACCGCTGCCACTTTCACCGGTAATCAGCAGGGAAAAATCTACCTTGCTGATTTGGGCAATCAACCGCTTCATTTCTTTGATTTTTTCTGATTCGCCGATGATAAAATCAAGTTTTTCATGGATTTGGTATTCGTTTTCAAAAAAATTTTGAAACAGAACCGCGAATTTATTTAAAACTTCCTTGTTCCTTTCGAAAAAATTTTGGAAATACAATTCTCCATCCTTGAAGGCGATGACCATACTGGCGAAAAGATGATCGTTTATGGGCCATTGCATCATTTTTGTGTTGGCGAAGGGATAGAAAAATTTTTCCTGGCTGTTGAATTTTATTTTGATTTCCGACAGATGGAAGTTTTGCTGCTCCGCGTTCCGGCTGACATATTGTATCATTTCTTCTCCCAATTCTTTGAAAAGACTCGAATTGGAAAATTTGAACAGCAATTGCCCCTTTTCATAAATATGCATGGTCAGCCAATCAACTTTTAGCGATTTGTTGATTTCATATAAAAAACTGCTGAAAAAATCCTCGGGAAGTCGCCATTGCCTGTAATTTTCCACTAAACGGGCGTCGTCAAAAAGATGGCAACGATTTTCATTTTCTTCTAAATTTATCCGCAGTTGATTTAGTTTTGCTGAGATTTTTCTTTTATTCATGGAGAAAAAATCGTGCATCGCCAAAAAGTATTCTTTAGACAGACTGCTGATGTTTTCTTTATCGGCTGTCAGGTCAAAATAGATATACCAGTATTCATAGTAATAGTAATTTTTTGATTTTTCGGACAATTCCCGGGAAACTTCCTTAAATTTGCCGAGCCATTCTTTTTTTTTCAACTTCTTCAATAACATGGCCAGGGCTGCAAACTTGGTTTTTTTTGATTTGATAGCGGTGAGCTGTTTTATAATTGCTGATTCCTGACCTTCATCGGCGGTTAGATCTCGGAGTTGGCATATCTTCCAGACGATTTTTTGATCACCATTAAACCATTTAACCCCGGGCGTGAACGGATCAATTGCTCTTTCCTCTAAAAAGAAAATTATACCTTTAAGAAAAGTGCACTCACCGAGTCCTTTGTTGTTGCCGAATTTTTCGAATATTTGGGTGGCTCGCTCAATCAATTTCAAGGCCCGGCCGTTGTTCTGCCTTAAGTATTCGAGACTGGCCCAGTTCAGGTAATCGATGGCGCAGGAAACGAGTAATTTTTTTTCTTCGTTGCAGGCCAGGATGGTGCGTAGAAGACTTTCGGCTTCTTTCCAATTACCTTTGCTGATAAAAATGTTGATCAAGTTTGAATTCACCAACATTATGCCGTCGCTATTTTTTTCTTTTTCAAATAGTTTCAGCGCTTTCTGGTACCAGCTTTCGGCTTGGAAATCGTCGTCGTTTTCCAGGTATAGGTTGCCCAAATCAACAGCAGTGAGAGCTGAATTCAACCTGAAGCCTTCGGTTTCACTTTTTATAAATGTGGTTTTGTATAATGATTCGGCGGTCGAAAAGCAGCCTTTTTCTCGCTGCAGTTTTGCCATCTGGTTTTGAATTTCAATTTCCTCCCGGCAACAATGTTGGTCTTGGAAATAACTTAGTGCGCCCCCAAGCTGGGACTGGGCTTTAATATAATCTCCATTATATATTTTTCTGTCGCTCAATTGGATTACGGCTAAGTTTCGGTAGTAAGGGTCTTTGATTTTTTTTACAAAGTCATCGGCTTTTTTGGTTTCAGAAATCTTTTCTAGATAAATGAAATTAAGGTAAAGCCATTCGTCGCTGTATTCCTCGGGAACCTTGCCGAGCCCGGCCAAAAGCTGTCCAAGTCTTTGATACTCTTTTTTCAGCATGGCCAGATGGGCTGCTTGCAACCGGGTAAAAACATTGCCTGGGTCGGCATATTCAGTGAGGAGTTTTTCGGCCAGATTAATGGAATTGGTCTTGATAAGAATCTCCAGGAAATGGGTGATGAGTTTTTTGTTTTTTGCCAGTTGTGGAAGATGGCGGACAATCAGGTCGGAAGCTGGGCCGGGAGCAATTTTTTCGGCCCCTTTGCTGGCATAAGTTTTAAGATACTGTTCCAATGCCGTCAGTTTTTCACTGGCAATATAATGACTAATGGTAAGATAAGGCCAATCCGTTTTGGAAGCCAGAATGGCAATCAACGAGTTCTTTTCTTTTAAAAGGGCGGCAGGGATGTTGCCGGGAGCGCACAGGCAAAGAGTTTGCTGATTTTCTTTCAAATACTGTTTTTTCAACAATGCATTTATCTGCAACGAGCTTCCGCGGCCGGCCAGGATACGGGCAACAGCAATGGGAATCGGCACTTCAATGATTTCAAATATTTTTAATACTTCACTTTCCTTCTTGTTTAAATTACTCTGATTTTGAATTGGGTACTGGCCCAAAAGATATTTTTGTAATTGATTGATTGGATCTTCATTCAATTCAAGGTCACAATCAAAGTGAAGCGCATCGTTGAAAAGTATAATGGTCAGGCCGGTGATGTCTCCGGAATCAAGCAAAAATCTGAGAAATTGGCCGTCTTCTTTCCCTCCCAGCCCATCGATTACCATGATGGTTTTTCGAAAAACCGATTGCTTCAGATAAAGACCAAATTCCCGAACCAAGTGAGCTGCGTTCTTTTTCCCGGATTTCCGACCGCCGCAAAAAGTCAAGAAAAAATCGCTCATAGATATATCGTTAGCGGCAATTTTAATGAACAGGATTTCCTCGGAATTCAAATTATGGAATAGAGCGTTCTGGATAATTTTTGTTTGCAACGGCTCTTTGGTGTTGATTTTTATTTTCAGGTTGGCATTGGATTTGATACCAATCAAAGAATAGGAATGAAGCATATTGGAGGCAAAATCATCGTTGCAGTATAAATAGCCTGGGAGTGTTTGGAAATGAGTCGCATATTTTGAATTTTTTTGAACGTCCAGATAATTACTTTTATCCAAAAAACGCAAGTATCGGTTTTTTTTAAAAATAGGGATGAAGGTGGCGGCATCGGGAAATTTTTGTGATTCCAACCCCCAGCCAAAGCGCAGAATTGTTCCGGGCAAAATCTGGAATTTTGTGAAATCGATAAAATCCATGTCCCAGTCCTGGGCAGCATGCAGCAAAGCCAGGTATTGTCTGAAGATGCTCTCTGCCTGGGGAGCGGTTTGCTCGAGCAGGGTTATACTGTTGTTGGCAAGGAATGGCTGCGTCAATATATTGATTTCAAAATTATTTTGCCTGAAGTCGATGATGTTCTGTATGAAATTTGAATAAAAGCTGAAGATTTTGTTTATTTTAAGCAGATTTTCCGGAGTGTTGGCCACAGTGACCCGGCTCAGTTTTTCGTCTTGCCAATGATCAAAAGTGTGACGGCCTTGGATTGAGAATCGTCTGGGCAGATTAGTAAATTCCACTAAAAGTAACCTCTCTCATTGATACCTACTGCGCTATGATATTTCTAAAGCCATTGCCCTGTCAAGTAGTGTTAATTTTCCTAACCCATTGCTATGGAAGGTTTTTGAATTTAAAATGCAAAACAAAGCAAACTGTTTAAATGAAATAATGCAAGACCCCAATGCAATTGAAAAACTACGGTTTTTGGGCGGATAAGGTCGATGAGCGCCGCGCCGGGAAACAGGCGCTCCTGTCCTTTGCGCTGCCCCCAGGGGGGACATACTTTCACTATGATTTCAATCAGCTTTGCAATACATTGAAATCATCTAGTGAAAGTATACCATCACTAGATGTTTTCAGCGACTACCCGAGTTGGTTGAAAACATAGTGATGGTAGACAAACTATATCCGCCCACGATAAGCGGATAGTTTGTGCTGCCAGCCGGGGAGGCTCCGTCGGGCGACATCAGGTTGGAAAACGAATCGTCACTGGCGACCAGCAGCAGGGCAAGCGCAAGACCGCAGTCCGATTCTATAAAATTTCTATTTACTCGATATTGGCACTGATAACCGAAGCGAGTTGCATCATATCAATGGTTTGTCCGACTTGCAGGCCGGTAAAGTTGGTTACTTTGCCACTGGACTTGCTGGTAACATTGGTGTTAGTAAAGAGCTTTATAAGTTTTTCATCAGCAACGATGAATTTTCCTGCGCCTTCCGATTTGCCATTGACTGTTTTTGCTTGAAGCTTTTTCGCCTTAATGTAGTCCCAAAGTTTTTTTGTGATTTCTAAACGGGGTAGTTCACGGGCACCGCAAAATGCAGCCAAGTCAGCTTTCAATTTAACTGGTTTGTTCAAGCCTTTTTCTGTCATTTGATTTTCCTCCTCAAATAATTTAATTTAAAGTATAGCATAGAACACAGTGTAAATCAGGTTGATTGCCAAATAATTTTTATAGCGAACACTTATTTACCTTTTATTTCTTCATATATTTCTTTTATATTGCGGTAGTTGGAATCCTTATTCATGATTTCAGCTGCCAGTTTTTTAGCGTAAAGATAATCTTCCTTGAGTTTGGCTGTCAGAATCAGTTCATATTTGACGGCTTTGTAATCATCTTCTTTTCGATCCGTGGTTTCCAATGCCTTCTCGAACCAGTTGATGGATTCTTCGAACATGCCTTGGTCCCGGAAACAAATGCCCAGCAGGCCGGCCGCATCAAAGAACTTCAAGGGGTGTTTGGCAGCAATCATAAATTCGTGAATGGCCTCTTCGATAAGCCCCATTTCTTTATAGGCAATCCCCAAATTGTAGCGAGTATCATAGTCTTCTTGGCCGATTTTTTCATCGACGCCCTTCTTGAATGCTTGGAAAATCTCCATCATGTTCTTTTCAACGGTCGAAGTCCGTTGCTTTTGCAATTCATCTAGCCAATATTTAAGGGCACTCAATTCGTCGCTGATGGCTTTCTCAGTTTCATAATATTCTTCTTCTTCAAGAAAAACGTTCTCGCTTTTAAAAATGTCCACTTCATTTTCAGCCAATTCGTTTTCATCGATGTCTTTAAATGGGGATTCGCTGCTGGGTTGGCCTTCATCGCTGGAAAAAATGTTGTCGATGTCTAAAAAATCGGCACTGGAACCGAGAAAATTTTTGTCAGCGGCGCCGCTTTTCTCCCTGCGCGAGGGTTCTTGCAGAAGTTCGCTTATGTCCATTGCATTTGTTGGGTCGGGTTCATTTTTTGTCCCTTTTTCAATTTCAATTTCAAATGGGACACTGTCTATTTCGGAAAAGTCAGCGGCGGTATTTTTTATTTCCGGTTTCATCAGTAAATTGTCCAGTTCGATGCCAATTTTGGAATCTTCAAACTTCTGCAAAACATCACTTTCCTTGGCGATTGAGGATGTAATTTCGATTTGTCCTGTTTTGCCGGTCTTAAGTTTGATGGAGTCGGTTTTTTCCGGCTGAATTTCTTTGGATTTTTTTATCCGCCCGAGCCGGGAGACAATTTCCCTGCTTTCCGGGAATTCCTTTTGCAGCCGATCCAGGATTTTTTCGGCATTGGCAAAGTACCCTTCGCTGATATAAAAATCGAGTTCCGCCAAGTGGGATGACAATCCTTTTTTTAACTCGCTATCGGTTTTAATCTTGACGTTGTCTTCACCTTTGAGAAGAAATATATCTTCTTCTTCCGCTTTTAATTCAGTGTTTTCCATCTCCCCCATACCGCCGGGATGCTTAAGTTCATTGATCTGTTCGATCATTTCGGCATGATCAAAATCGATTTCGATATTAGTCCTTTCGTGACCGCTTAAATCCAGCAGGCGCTCATCGCTCGGTTTGAGTTTGGTCAGTTTGTCCGAAAGCACTTTGTAAGCCTCATCATTATTCTCTTTTTTGTAAATCTGGAGCAACTCGATTCCCTCATTGAGCAGCGCTTCAATGTCGTTGCTCATCTGGTAAACATCGAACAGCTTGATCCTGATATCGGTATTTTGGGGGAAAGCGTTCTGGGCCGTTTTTAAAAGATCAATCGCTTTTTTGAAGTCATTTTTTTCCAAAGCCTTATCGGCGCTACTTAATTGAAAATAAATAAATTCCCGTTCCTGCTTGTTTTCCGCATCTTCGTCTGAAGATTCCCCGGTCAATTTAGCCAGTTGTTCCTGATAGGCAAATGGTGAATCGGATAATTCAATCAGTTCCTTAAGCACAGCAATCAGTTCTGATTGCATTTTTTTTTGTTCATAAATCGGCAACAGGGATTCATACATAGCGATTAAACTGCTGGTTTTTTTTGTGGCCTTGAAGATGGATACCAGTTTATTCAGCGCCGGCAGATAGGTGTTATTTGAGGTTATAATAAAACGCAGCAACGAATTGGCTTCATCATATTTTTCTTTTTCAATGAACTTGTCAATGGTGGGCAGAAAAAGCTGGTAGGCCTTTTCGAATTCTTCTCTTTGCAAATATACCTTTCCCAATTTCATAATTACTTCGGTTTCGTTGGGATCGATTTCGGCGATTTTTTTGTAGATTTGTTCAGCTTCTTCAATGAAATTGTTTTTAAAATAAAGTTCACCGAGAATTTTCAGCAGACTTAAGTGTTTGAATATCTCCTCGCCCATGTTTTTGAGCATTTGAATCGCTTTGTTGGCGTTGCCCTGGCTGATATAGCAGGATATCAGTTTTTCAAATATTTTCAGATGCTTCACCTTGTTGTAGGTTTGCAACAGGAGTTCTTCGGCCGGAACAAATTCTCTTTTCTTGATCAGGATGTCGCTAGCGATGAGGTATTCGCTGATCGCCTCATCTTTCATATCTTCGCGTAAATAATTGTCAGCCAATAGAATGCGCATCTTGGTATTGCTGCGGTCGAATTCAAGGATTTTTTTATATATGCCCAAGGCTTTTTTCTGGTTGTTCTGCCGCTTGTATTCTTCAGCCATTTCCAGATAGATCTGTTTGGCCTCGATGACCAACCCTTGCTTGGTGTATAAGTCGGCAAGTTTAAATGAAATCGCCTCGTTCTGGGGCTCAATGCGGGTAATTCGCCTGTACATGGCGATGGCCTTGGTGAAAAAACCCTCTTTGAGATAAAAATCGGAAATCCATTCAAATTGTTTGATCGCTTCGGGGAGCTTGTTTAATTTTAAATATAAGTCGCCAATAATCCTGCGTACTTCGAGGTCATCGGGTTTAAGCTCAATTATTTTCTGGTATTCTTTAATTGCCGTGTCAATTTTTCCCTGTTTGAACAGTTTCTCGGCTTGCTGCAAAATTTTTAATCGGTTTTCAATAGGCATCTTTTATTCAAAAACTTTTTTATGAAAAAAAGTTATCCTGTGTAATAATAACACATTTTTATGTTTTTGGGTAAGCTTCTCTTTGTATTGCTCCAATCTGTAACCGGGGAAGAACAAATGAATATTCACTCCGCATATATAGTGGAAATTTTTTTTGAGTAATTCCTCTTCTATTTCAAAATCACTCATTACCTGAGTTCTTTTAACCGCGACGCTTTGCCTTTTAGTTTACGCAGATAATATAGTTTGGCTCTGCGGACTTTAGTGTGTTTTTTGACTTCAATTTTTTGAACCAGTTTGGAATTCAGCGGGAATATTCTTTCCACGGCGATGCCGAACGAGTTTTTACGGACGGTAATGGTCTTGGAAATGCCCAAATTCTTTATGGAGATTACCGTGCCTTCGTAAATCTGTATCCTTTCCTTGCCAGCTTCGATGACCCGGTAGTAGATCTTTAATTCGTCTCCCGGTCTTATTTCTGGGATATCGCTGCGCAATTCCTGGAATTGGCGCTGATTCTTTTTTTCTGCTGGTTTTGCTTGGTTGACTTCCTGGATTTGCTTATCGGCAGCGGCGGCATCCGGTTGTTTCTCGGTTTTGGATTTTTCGGCTGGCGGCATTTTGGCCGGTGGCACCTTGCTTTTTTTCTTTTCTTTTGACATGTTTGATCTCCTAAATGGCAGTGACTTGAATAATTGTGTATTGTACTATTTTTTTAGGTATTTTTCAATAAAATTTAATCCTGGTCGCAAATTTTGTATTTTTAATGAGTGAAAAAAGGCAGAGACGCCAGCATAGGCACCTCTGCCTTGATCAAATCAATTTCAATTAATTAAAAGCGGTACGTGAAGGCGATGTTGGGCACCAGGATGCTCATACCATGGGTGCCGGGCATTTTTCCGGTCATTGGAGATTCCTGATCCTTGCCCAGCAAAGTTTCCAGACAGAAATCGATACTCATCTTTTCGGTCTTGTAACCGAAGCCCACGGTGATGACGTTGTAGGCGATTTCAGGCAGCAAGATATTGAGCGTTTCAGCAGGGGTGGGAGACGGGTCGATGTAATAACCGGCGCGCAGGGCCAGTTTTTCGGAAATGGCGTATTCCAGGCCGAAGCGCCACTGAATGACGTCTTCCCAGTTCAGGACAAAATCATTGTTGAAGGCGGCGCCCAGCAGCGGGTGGGCTTTGGAGGCCTGCCAGACGGCATCGTCATAGGTGATGCCGATGGTGTCGATTTTTTTCCAGTTGGTGTACTGGGCGTCGGCGTTCAGGGTAAGTTTGTCGGTGGCCTTGAAGGAAACCCCCACGCCGAGCCATAGCGGCCAGGTTGCTTCCCGGTTGGCGCCAGAAGTGGTTGAAATGCCGTAAGCTGAAGCTTTGGCCATTTCGGCATCTCCGCTGAACTTGACTTTGGTGGGGGTGCGCAGGGTTAGGCCGATGCCCAAACGGTCGGTCGGCTTGATCAGGGCGCCGACGGTGGCCCCGAAAGCGAAACCGCTGAGGTCCTCGGTGTACTGTCCGACGCCGGGCCGCTTGATCTTCATCATGCCGTAGTTCAAATTCAGGGTAGCGCCCAGGGAAAACATGTCGTTGATCTTGTAGGCAATGACCGGTGAAACCGTGATTACGGCCATGAAGCTTTCCCATTCGTAAGCGACATTTTTGCTCAGGATTTTCAGGTCTTCGCCGTTCCACTTGGCGCCGGTTCCCGATGGCACGTAAGCGGCGATGCCGATCAGCAGTTTCTCATTTATGGGTTTGAAATAGCCTACGGCTCCGGATGGATACATGGCCGATTTGGTTTTGGCATCGATGCCGTAAGCGGGGAAAGTATAGGTGCCGCTGGGGATCAGGTCGGTGATAAAGAAAGAGATGCTTGTGTTTTTCATCTGGCTCAGTCCGGCCGGGTTCCAGAAAATGGCGCTGTAATCATCGGCCAGGCCGATAAAGGCGCCGCCCATGGCGATGGCCTTGCTGCCGACGCCATTCAGGTTCAGGCCGTTGGCCGACAAAGAGATACCTGTAAACATGATTAGGGCTACGGTCAAAAAAAACCGCATAATTTTTCCCGTTTGTTTCATTTTTCCTCCAAAAAATTAATTTACAAAGAACAATAATGCATAACAAAAAAAAAGTCAAATTTTAATTATTTCTTGGAATCAAACCTCCCCTGCCAGGGGAGATAAGAACCTTTAATAGCAAATTCAAAATTTGTTCTAAAAAGCTAACAAATTTTAGAATTTGCTATAAGGTTCTAAAATAATCCGGCCGTAGACTCCGTCGTAACCTGGGATACGGCGGACGCGATTTTCTCGCATGGCCTGAATGGCCGCGGCCAGCGGTTCATCGCTTTTGGAAATTTCCTCAATCGTGATGTGGTGCAAAAGATGAAATTCGGGGCCAAAACGATCGATCAGTGAAAAGTAATACCGCTCAACCTTTTTTGAGGTTTCTCCGCATTTTAAAATTTGGGCCAGAATCTTTTTCAAGGGGATTTGGTAGACAAAAGGAATGGGGGCTTTTCCTTCCTGGTTGGCAAGCTCCTGTACGCGGTGCAGTACCCCCAGGGTCAACGGTTTAGCGCATACCGGGCATAAATTATCTAATTTTCTGGCCGCGGCAGGCGACAGAGAAACCGCGCAATTGCGGTGGCCATCGTGGTGATATTTGCCTGCTTCCGGGAAAAATTCGATGGTTCTGACCATATCCCCGGTGCGAATGGCTTGGGCAATGCCATCGTAACTAAAGTTACAATCGAGTTCATTGGCTTCCCGACCGATATTCTGGGCCGAATGGGCATCGGAATTGGACAAGAAGGTCAGCCGTCGCAGCGACGACACCGAGGCCAGCATGGGCGGATCAGCCGATAATCCGGTTTCCACGGCATAAATATGGGGAGAATAGTCTTCGAAACATTCTTCCACACTGTCAAACCCTGACTTTGATCCCAGTAGCGAAAACCAGGGAGTCCAGATATGAGCTGGGATGATCAAGACTTGGTCATCAATATCCAAAATTTGAGCGCTCAGGTCACGGGCCGAAATACCCAATATGGGGCGGCCGTCTGCTTTCAGGTTGAAGCGTTGATTCAGGCGGAAATTAATTTTTTCAACCGCGGTCAGTGAGGGAGCCAGAATGAGTAGGTGAACTTTCCGGACTTTATTGTTTTTTTTGTAAATCAGGGATATTTCCGAACTTAAAATAAAAAAGACCCCTGCATGAGCAGTTTTTAGAGAGAACAGTCCCTGGGCGCTTTCCGCAAGTTCGCTTTTAAGGCAGTCGAACCAGAGGGGATGGGTAAAATCGCCACTGCCTAAAACCGTAATACCTTTGATCTCAGCCCAGGTGGCCAGTTGGAGTAAATCCAGTGTCTTTGAAGTGCCGCGCGAATAGCGCGAATGGATATGAAAATCGGCGTAAAAACCCATCTAAAGGATTTTTTTCAAGGTCAAAATATCATCTTTCAGATAATATTCCAGTAAGTCGCGCAGCGGCGTTTGACCGATCATGGCCAAATTTTTTTCGAGCAGCGCGGCCAGGGGACCGATTGACGTATCATTGTATTCATTTTTCAAAATTCCGGCCAGAGCCGCGATTTTGCAAAAAATAGTTTCGGGCAATAGTTGGTTTAAATTTACCCCGCTGTTTTCATCCGTTATTTTTAGTGCTTGCTGCAATACCTCCCTGCCTAAATTGAAGAGCCGGGAATCGGCAAGGGCGATTTTTAAAAATTCCTGGTTCAACTTATAATAAATATTCACCGCTTTTTGAGCGCTGGCTGAATAACCGCGCAGATAATCCCGCGTGTTTCGCAACTTCCGCAGGGATTGGATCTTGCCGCTGTTTGGAGTGGCGATCATGGTCTGCTCGGCATAGCATTTTTTGTTATTATTGCCGTCGTCGGGATTGAGCGGGTCGGGGTAGAGACCGGCGATATAGTCCCTATATACATTATAGGCTGGTTTGGCTTCGCTGTTGTCGCGCAGAATTCCGAAGGGGCCTTTGCTTGAATTGGGGTCATCGATGATTTCATAAAAAAATACTTTTTGCGGGTAATCCTTGCGGGCCATGGTCTGCAACATGTCCAAGTAGTGGAGGGACTGCATGGGTTCCGAAAATTTACTGGTGTTCCAACCAGTTTCGGTGATCCAGAAAGGTTTGTTTCCCTGGCCAGATTCCTGAATGATTTGTTTTACTGCCGGGATGAGTTTATCGCCATCTTCCAGCAGTTCATACATTAAGTAAACTCCCAAATCTTCGTAAATATGATGGGAAATAATATCAAAATATCCACCTGCGTTATCCAGGATGTATTTCAGCCAAAAATACCATTCCATCCCGACTTCGGTTTTGTGGCTCAATTCGGGTCCGACGAGAAACGCGGTCGGGTCGGCGGCGCGGATGGTTTGGGCCGCCGGCAGCAAAACCTGCTGGACGAATATGTCCTTTCCAGGGGCAAAGAAGTCTCTGAGGTTGGGTTCATTCCAGATACTCCAATATTTAATCGAATTTTTATAACGATCGATGACGCGTTTGACGAAATCCTTCCAATCATTGACATCGGTGGCGGGATAGGTGATCCACTTTTCTTTTTCGCCGTTGGCCCAGGCCGGGGTGTAGCCAATGCTGGCTAAAATAGAGAGGTCGTTGGCGGTTGCGTAGTTGACCACGCGGTCCACTTCGCTGAAGTTGACGTTGCCCTTGCTGGTTTCAATAAGATACCAGTTGATATCGATGCGGATCCAGCTAATCCCTGCTTCTTTGACTTTTGCCAGAATGTTGTTTTTGGCCATGTGAACATTGATGCCGTATGGGTTGGGAGAAATGGTGATGGCGGTCAGTTGAATCGCTGCCAGCCAGATGAGGCTTGCGGATAGCTTCAACTTTTTCATACCTATATTATAGGTTAAATAAAAAAGATTGCAACTGCTTCACGGTCCGGTTGGCCTGGAGATGATCATTAGCTCTCGCTTTCTACAGCCCGGATGTTGTTAGGCGCTTTTTTTTATTAAGGCGATGATATCTGTTTTGCAGGCCACAGCAGTGAAAATAGCAGCAACCAGGCCAGCAGGAAATTGCAGAAAAAATTTTTGCGTAAAAGGCCATGATTTTTGATTCGGGGCCGTTTGAATTTTTTTTAATCGTCAGGCTCCCAAGTATGAATCCAATTATTTTCGTCTGGCGGACATGAACATCCAAACTGAAGTATAAAAGACAATTCCGCAAACCATCCACTTGAGAACGGTCAACGGTAATGATTTGACAACAAAGGCGGCCAAAAACACACCCACGACGCCGGCAATCGTCAGCGCGGTCGCTGCCTTCCGATCGTAGGCGTTTTCCTTGACGAACCTGGTACTGCCGGCGGCCATCAGCATGGCCGTAGCCGTCATCATGATCGGAAAGGCTGTCAGAGGGTGCATCCCCAGGGCGTAGACCATGGCCATGCATGGGGCATAAAATCCGATGCCGATGGTTTGCAGGGCGCCGAAAATAAAGCTCATGATAATGACGCACGCCAGTTTCCAGCCCGTCAGACCGATCGCCTCGCCGCCCAACGGCATGAGTTTAAGCAATCCGGCCAAAATGATCAGGGCTACCGCCAAGAGGCCGATACCCATTCCGAGTTGAATCTTGGGACGTGACATCCTGGCCACCATACCGGCGCCCAGCACAGCCCCGATCGGTGCCGCGAGCGACATCGAGACCAGGGTGAGCGTTTCGACTTTGACCGCGGTCATGAAAATGAACGCCTGGGTGACCGTGGGGATGGTGTTGCCGACATTCATCGTCCCTGGGATGATTCGGTCGTCGACCAGATGGAAAAACTTGAAAAGGGCGGTCTGCTGGGCAAAACTTCCGATCCCCAAGGTATCGAAAAAGTTGGTGCTGAACCCGGTGCCCAAAAGTCCGGGCCAGGGTTTATCGGAAAACAATTTTTTATTCTTGACGATATCCGTCAGGTAAAAATACCCAAAGCCGGCTGTCATAAGACCGAGGGCGGTTTTCAGAATAATAACCATGGCTTAATGGCTCATGAAAAAACACTGCGGGAATCAAATCCACCCGAGGTGCGTCTTTTATTTTCAAAAATTTTATTTTTGGCCATTGGGGAATTCTAGGCAGTTTCAAAATAAAAGTCAAACAAGCAGCAGCACAAACTATCCACCGACCCTGGTGGATCTGATTTGTCTACCATCACTATGTTCTCAGCCAATTCGGGTAGTAGTCACACTATGGTTTCAGCAAGTTCAACGAGCCGCTGAAACCATCTAGTGTGACTATACCAACACTAGATGTTTTTGGCGGCTTACCGAAATAGCCAAAAACATAGTGTTGGTACTGCTGAAAACATCTAGTGAAAGTATGTCCCACCTAGGGGGACGCACAAATCATCCGCTCCCGCAGTGAGGTATATCTGATTTGTCCCTACTTCAAAAAAATCAGTGAATGGATCACTTGATTTTGAAAGTGGAAACAGGTACAGTTGTTTTTTCGGAAAACTATCCCATGGTAAAAGAAAAAAAAACATCGCGGGCATATATGCCCCATGATCTGGAAATCATTGCCAGGCGGGTTATGCGGGAGAAAGGCCTGATCGTTGATTTTCCGGCTGCAGCTTTGCAGCAGGCAACGCGCTGCCGGGACATGGATCCAGTTTCAAAAAAGCCCGACCGCCTGGCCGATTTGCGCGACTTGCCCTGGACTTCCATCGACAATGATGATTCTATGGATTTGGACCAGCTGGAAGTTGTGTATCTGGAGGATAATGAATACCGGCTGCTGGTGGCCGTGGCTGATGTTGATATTTATGTCGCCAGCAATTCTCCGATCGATGAGGCTGCCAAAACCAATACCACATCCGTGTATACCGGCGTTAAAAATTTCCCCATGCTTCCCGAACGCCTTTCTTTTGACCTGACTTCATTATTGGCTGGGAAAGACCGCCGGGCCATGGTGGTCGAGGTTCGCATCTCATTGAATGGCCATATTGCCGGCAGCCGGATTTTCCCGGCTCTGGTTAAAAACAAGGCCAAGCTTTGCTATGATGCCGTTGCGAACTGGCTGGAGGGAAAGGCTAAAGTTCCCGAGCCGCTGGCCCAGAAAAAAAATCTGCGCCTGCAGTTGGAAATGCAGGATCGTTTGGCCCAGATTCTGCGCCGGGTGCGCATGGCTGCCGGGGCATTGGAATTCGCAACTCTGGAAACCCGGGTCGAAATGGCAGCCAATGGCCGGGTGCAACAGATAGTCACCCGCCGGCAGAACCGGGCTGAAAGGATTATAGAAGAATTGATGGTGGCTTGCAATCAGTCAGTGGCTGTTTTTTTGGCTGACAAGGGTTTTCCGGTTTTAAGCCGGGTAGTCCGGGAACCTGAGCGTTGGCCAAGGATCGTTGAGTTGGCCGCAGCGTATCACTTGCGACTGCCGGCGGATCCCGATGCCAGAGCATTGGCCGGGTTTTTACGAAAAGCGCGCCAAGCCAAGCCGGACGCTTTTGCTGATTTGTCTTTGGCCATAATCAAATCGATCGGCCGCGGCGAATATCATGTCCTGGCTGCCGGTAAAATACCCGAGGGTCATTTTGGTCTGGCCCTGAAAAATTATGCCCACTCCACCGCTCCCAACCGGCGCTATCCCGATTTGCTTACCCAGCGTCTGCTTAAAGCCGCGGTGGCCGGAATTGCGAAAAACGTTTATTCTTTGCCGAAATTGCAGTCCCTGGCCCTTCATTGCACCCAGCAGGAAGACGCGGCCAACAAAGTGGAACGCCAGATGAAAAAATGCGCAGGCGCCGAGCTTCTGGAAGACAAAGTCGGTTGCCTTTTTTCCGCCCTGGTCACGGGAAGCTCTGACAAGGGAACCTGGGTGCGGATTAAAAACCCTCCGGTGGAAGGCAAACTGGTGCGCGGCAACCAGCGAGTTAATATCGGTGACCGCTTGCGCGTCAGACTGCTCTCCACCAACGTGGATAAAGGCTTCATCGATTTTGCCCGGGCCTGAGTCTGATTTTAGTATTTAGCGATGCAAATTTTCAAGTGGTTTGGGGCTGCTGCGGGGCCTGAACATTGGCCTCAGTTTCTCTGTTGAAGGTGAAAGAAAAGGCAAAGAGCAACAATCCCACCACGCACACGGCTCCGGCCACGGCAATGACCGGGGCTACCAAATGGCGGGTAAAAACAAGGACAATGCCTCCCAGATGATCGCCAATCACATCGTTCCAATGCAGCCAGTGAGAAGAGAATTGGCTTGGATTGAAGCGCAATGACCAGGGGATGATCTGCTTGACCAGCGTGGCCAAAGCCAGGGCCAGGCCGCCGCCGATCATGGTAACGGCGCCGCTCCAGCGGAAGAAATGGGATTTACAGCGGGCGGCAATAAGGGCTCCCAAAAAAATGAATAGCGCCGGAATCAGGAACAAAAGATAGGAAAATGACATCACGGTTTTGGCGATATTGACTCTACGGAAAGGGAAATGGCTGTTTTCAAAAAAGTTGATTTCGTCGGGAATGTCGCGAGTAAAACTGCTGCGGATGGAGGCGGCAGTGTTTATGCTCAGAGAGGCTTCAGGCCGGCAGGGGGGTAATGAATCATAATGGTCCTGGTCTTGAATGATTCTCTCCCAGGTTTTGGCTTGTTCAGGACTGCAGACAGGGAGTTTTTCCATGACTTGAGTGATGTAGAGTTCCATGGCCGGGTGATTTAAAGCCTGTTTTAGGGGGCGCAGGTTAAGCCAGACATTTCTGGCCTCTGTTTTACCATTCAAGATATCGCCAACCGTGCGCAGGGATTCGGAAAGCTCCTTTTCCAGCCAGTTATTCAAACCGGTTTCTGTGAGTAATTCTTTGGGAGTCGTAGCCACTCCGGCAACAGCCGTCAGCCAGGTCCGGGTGTCGGGGTCCATTTGGATGTTTTGATCTTTGGCTGCCAGTAAAACTTCGTCCACGAGATCGGGAATTTCGGCGATGATTTCCCGGGGAAGCTCGCTCAGCATTTTTGAAGAAATCACAGCTTGGGTCAAGCCCACAGCCCAAATAATGCCAAACAAAAGCGGAATGGCAAAAAAGATCATGATCAACAAACCGAGAACGGTTCGTGTTTGATTCATAATGATGCTCCTTTCATACTACTTATTATAACGAAAAAAAACAGACAAAGTTCTTGGGCCGCCGAATTCTGGCCCGGTATGATTAACGTTCCTGGCCGGCATTTTCAAGCCATTATCAGTCAAGATAAAATCCTGCCGAAAAAAATCCCACCCAGTGTTTAAGGGAAAAAGGGGCGGTGATACCGAATCCCGCTTTTTTCAGCGGCATGACCCCTTCGCTGTAAGTGTCTGAATAACGAAAAATTTTTCCTTTAAGTCCACGGCTGACTGCTTTTTGCATGGTTTTACTGATAGTCAGTAGTCCGAAGGGAATATCGTATTTCCCGCACCAGTAGGTGTTGCGGTAGTCCTTGTAGGTGGCTCCCCAGAGCTCTTTGGTCAAGTCTTGAATTTTTTTATTGCTCAGCGGCCCTGAAAAAGCGGCCTGGGCAATACGCCGGTCCTGCTCCGTGCCCTGGTGGTGGGCTTTTTCATCCTCGCCGAAGGGAATGTTGCTGAAATCCCGGCCGTAGTGGTTGGCATCGGCTGAAATCAGAAAAAAAATATCCTTGCCTGGCTGCAGTTTGTTTTCTTTCATGTAAGCGGCCAGAACTGTGGAAAGACGTTCGGCAATTTCGTTCATTTTTTCCCAGGGCATGGCTGTGACCATGATTGGCGTGATTTTTATGTCAGGGTTATTATACTGCAGGAAGGGTATCATAGCTTCTATTGAATGTTCCAGGGCGTGGGCCTGGTTGTTGACCGCATAATCTTCTTTGGGCAGATGCTTTTTGAGCCATTCTCGCAAAGGAGAAATTTTAACCTCCTGACCCAAGCCTGACCAGGAAGGATATTCATCCAGAAGTAGAATATTTTGCGGGTCATTGATTTCCTTGCGCACTGTGCCGTGGGTGACGCCGAAAATCACCGCTTCCCGGGTGCGTAGCTTTTTAAATAAAGGATAGTAGATACGCCCGGCATACAAGTAGTCATCGTGCGGCGAAATACCGGCCACCAGGTTGCGGACAGTTATCGGTTCGTGGTCGTTCGCGGCCAGATAATTCATCAAGCGCCGCATCTGCGAGAGCTGCCAGCAGAAACCCACATCATCCCTGACCGGACGCACGTCTTGCCCGCACAGGATGAAAGTACCAGCCAATAAAGTGAGCATTAGTTTTTTCATGCCCGTATTTTAACATTTCAAAAAAAATATGGGAAACACCAGGCTGGAAATTGTAAAAATTTTTATGGAATGGTGCGCCGAGTACCATAAAAAATCTTTTTTCACTAAATTTCCAAAAATAATTCATATCTGTCTATTGACATTTCAGATAATTATCCTCAAAATGCAAGCATGGATAGCATCTGCTGAAATTCAGCTTGTGGCCGTAAACTGCATTAATTTATTTTTTTTTGGCAAGATCGCATGCAGGAGGAATTAAGCATGAAAAAACATTCCATTGGCTGTATTTTATTATTTTTGCCGTTTCTATTGAGTGCGACCATCGGGCGTATTGTTGAAGAGTACGCCCTGCCGATTGATCAACCATACGGACTGGCACTGGACGGAAACAACTTATTGATTTCCGACCGGGCTTCAGGACAACTGTTCTTTTTTTCTCTGCAAGAGAAGAAGATTACCGGTTCTCAGCCTTTGCCTTGTGAGCATCCACTGGGCATTGTTTCTGACGGTAAGGGGTTGTGGGTCAGCGACTCGCAAAACCAGAGAATTTTTCATTTCCTGCCAAAAGAGCAGCGGGTCGATTTAGTGCTGATGGATCTGGAAACGAATCCGACTGGATTGGGCTGGGACGGTGCCAATCTATGGGCGACATCGGGAAAAAAATTCATTAAACTTGATCCAAGTGATGGTACAGAGGTGCAAACTTTCGAAGGCCCTGGCACCGATACAACGGCTGTTTTCTGCGATGGTAAATATCTGTGGCTTACGGAACGGATAAAAGATAGACTTGTCTGCGCCACGAAGGAGGGCGAAATTTTTGCCGTGTTGCCGTCGCCGGGTCCATATCCCACCGGGATTTGCCGCCAGGGTGATTTGCTATGGGTCCTTGATTTTGAAAAAAGGAAGCTTTATGCCTTGGATATCGCCTTTAATACTCAGCCTATTTATCTGGGTGAAGCACACCGGCGCGAAGTTTGTTTTACGCATGCACTTTTCAATCGTGGTCCGTCTTCTGATGTGCAGGGAAAACTTTATTTCTGCGTGGGCGAGGATGATATTCATCAGAAGATAATCAAGCCGCTTGTTTTCGATAGGACGGACATTGTTTTCGAAAACGACAACTGGGGGCAGAAATTCGCTGTTTTAGAGGGTAACATTCCGGCTCAAAAATCATTAGTGCTGGGTTATACCGTGCAGGTCGAGACCAGGAATTCAAATTATTTCATTATGCCGGAATGGGTACAGCCGCTGGAAAAGATTCCGGCCGAAATCAGAAGCAAATACCTGGTAGACGGCCATAAGTTGCAAATCAAGGATCCTTACATTCGTCAGTTGTTGAAAACCATTATCGGTGACGAAAAAAGTCCTTTCTGGATCGCTTATAAGATTCACCGCTGGCTGCACTTGAATATCGAATACCAAAGGACCGGCGGTTGGAATGCCGCGCCCACGGTTTTAAAGCGCGGTACCGGTTCGTGTTCCGAGTTCACTTTTTCTTTTATCGCACTGGCCAGGGCAGCCGGAATACCGGCCAGATATGAAGCCGGTTTGGTGGTACGCGGTGATGAAGGATCCATCGATGATGTTTATCATCGCTGGGTCCAAATATATCTGCCGCCATTCGGCTGGGTCGCCGTTGATCCGAGCAAGGGCAAGCCGGCTTCGGCCATGGATGTGGCCTTGAGCTTCGGTTCGCTTTCAGAACGATTTTTCATTACCACCCATTCAGGTGGTGATTCGCCCCTTTTGGGTTGGACTTATAATTCCAATGCTTTTTATGAATTTTCCGGAAAAGCCGTGATCGAAAATCGTACCGAAGCAAAGTGGAACCCGCTGCCAAAGCAGTGACCTGTCGCATTACCGATTCAAACAGGCGTGATGCACTGGTTTGCAGCGAAAATTAATTAATCTACTATTACGAATAGGGAAAAGTTGAGGTTACAATGAAAAAACAGAGTAAGGAAAACCAGACAGATGACTTTAGCAGCATCAGGAAGTCAATTATGAAAAAAACATTATCCGTGTTTCCCATGCTGGTGCTTTTCGTTTGCCTCCTGGCCGTTGGTTGCGGTCGGCAGCCTGCGGAGAGTAAGGCGGTTCAGCCAAAAGTAATTCTGGGTATTTTCGGTGGCATGGGTCCCGAAGCCACCGCCAACATGTACCAGCTAATTGTACAATTAACCCCAGCCAAAAAGGACCAGGAGCATATTCCCACCGTCATCTACAGTTTTCCCCAGGTACCTGATCGTACCACTGCCATTCAGAACGGAGATGCTTCGATTATTCCCTATCTGATCGAGGGCGTAACCCGACTTCAAAATGCCGGTGCCTCCTTCATTATCATTCCCTGCAATACCGCCCACTATTATTATGACCAGATGCAGGCAGCAATTTCCATCCCCATCTTGCACATGATCCGGGAGACGGTCCGCCATGTTGTCGAGTGCTACCCTGAATGCCGGCACATTGGACTGCTGGCCACCAGTGGAACCATCCGCAGTGGTCTTTACGAAAAGGAATTCGCCGTCAGCGGCCGCCAGACAATCATTCCCGACGAATCCGTTGAGACGGAATATGTGATGAAGGCCATTAGCAAGATCAAGGCGGGAATCAGTAAAAAAGAAAGCGAAGATCTGCTGGCGGTGGCCGGAGCGCACTTGGAAGCAAAGGGCGCGCAGGTGCTGGTCCTCGGCTGCACCGAGATTCCATTGGCTTTCAATCCCAACCGGGCGCGGGTGCCGGTGGTCAATGCCACGCGTGTACTCGCCGAAGTGGCCATCCGAACTTTCCAGGAAATGAGTCAAAGGAGAAAAAAGCAATGATAGCCAGAATAATCATACTTGCCCTGTTTCTGTCTATGCTTCTGGCTGGTCAGCCGCCTACTCCCAGGGATTTGGGCCTGGTTATCGGCATCCTGAAACCGGGCCCCAATAACGCCATCACCGATGTGGTCGGCGTGCGCGTGGGCCATTGCACCTTGATCCGCGGCGACCATATCCGCACCGGAGTGACGGCTATTCTCCCCCATGGCGGCAACCTATTCCAGGAGAAAGTTCCGGCAGCTGTTTTCATCGGCAACGGCTTCGGCAAGCTGACCGGCTATTCTCAGGTGGAAGAGCTGGGCAATCTTGAAACTCCCATTGTTCTGACCAACACCCTCAATGTGGCCGAGGCGGTGGCGGCACTGCTGGAATACACCTTGGGGTTGCCGGGAAATGAAGGCGTGCAATCGGTCAACGCCCTGGTGGGAGAAACGAACGACGGCCTGCTGAATGACATCCGCGGCCGGTACATTCGGCCGGAGCACGTGCTTGAGGCTATCCGTAATGCCGCTGCCGGCCCGGTGGCGCAGGGGAACGTTGGTGCCGGTACCGGTACCGTGTGCTTTGGTTTCAAGGGCGGCATCGGTACAGCATCGCGCGTGCTGCCGCCCGTTTTGGGCGGCTACACCGTGGGCGTTTTGGTGCAGAGCAATTTCAATGGTTTCCTGACCATTGCCGGCGTGCCGGTGGGCGTAGAATTGGGCCAATATCCATTTGCCGACACCATTGCCAAGAATGAGCCTGGCTCATGTATGATCGTGGTGGCCACCGATGCCCCGCTCACCTCCCGGAATCTGAAGCGCTTGGCGCTGCGTGCCCTTTTCGGCTTGGCGCGAACCGGCGGCATCGCTGCCAATGGCAGCGGCGATTATGTCATCGCTTTTTCCACGGCGACCGGCGTGCGCATCCTCCAGCAAAGCGACTCCATGTTGGATTCCATTGCCGAAGTGCGCAATGACCGCATGTCACCCCTGTTTCTGGCGGTCAACGAAGCCAGCGAGGAGGCCATCCTCAATTCACTATTCTGCGCCGAGTCCATGAAGGGGCAGAGCGGCAATTTTGTCGAGTCACTGCCGCGCGAGAAGGTGCTGGCCATCCTGAAAAAGTACGGGCGCAAATAAGAAGGGAAAGGGATTGCTTTTATTTTAAGATAGCACCGATGGGTGTGTCGTCGGGCAGGATAGGTATATAGGGACGGTTGCCGGCGTCGGAGGCGGCCAGGATCATGCCCTGGGAAATGATGCCGCGCAGCTTGGCCGGTTTCAGGTTCTTGACGACGATGATTTTGCGGCCGACTAGATCTTCCGGCTTGTAAAACAAGGCAATCCCGGCCACCAGCGTGCGGGTGCCGTCGCCGGTATCGATTTTCAGTTTTAACAGCTTATCGGCTTTTTCCACTTTCTCCGCTTCCAGCACCAGGGCCACGACCATCTGCACTTTTTTAAAATCTTCAATTTCGATGATATTGGCATCGGCAGTGTTCTGGTCGGTGGACAAAGATGGCGTGGCTTCGGCTGCCGCGCCTGCTTGCAGGGCGGCGTCCCCTTGTGGGGCTGCCAGGCCCTGTGGGCTGGTGTCCCCTTGTGGGGCTTCGCCGAAAAAAACTTTGCTGTCCACGCGCGGAAAAAGCTGTTCGCCCTTGTTGATGGCGAATATTTCAGGCAGATTTTTCCAGCCGAGCTGCACATCATCATGGTTGAATATAAGGCGCACTTTGGCGGCCGTGTCGGGCAGGATGGGCGATAGCAGGGTGTTGACGCTCAGGATAGCCCGGGCTAGAGTTTTCAGAACACCTTCCAGTCGCGGCAGGCTTTCCTGGGTTTTGGCCAGGTTCCAGGGCTGGGCAGCGACAATATAGCGGTTTAAATGGTTAATGTATTCAAAAATATCCTCCAGGCCGCGGTTGAATTGGTATTGGTCGAAACAATTCAGGACTCTCTGCTCAAGCTCGATGTAGTTATTCCGAATGATTTCCTCTTTTTCGGTATACAACGCTTTTTGGTTGAAAGTATTATTGAAATATTTTTCGATCATGCCGGTGGTTCTTGATACCAGATTGGCCCAGTCATTGGTCAGGTCGGTGTTGACGCGGTTGATGAAGCCTTCGTGGGAAAAATTGCCGTCGGCGCCGATGGAAGCCTCGCGCATCATGAAATAGCGGATGGCGTCTGAGCTGAAATATTTGAGCAGGATATGGGGATCCAGGACGTTGCCGCTGGATTTGGACATTTTCTTTTCGTCCTTCAGCCACCAGCCGTGGATCAACTCTTTTTTGGGCAGGGGCAGTCCGGCGGCCATTAAGAAAGCCGGCCAGTATATGGCGTGATATTTAAGAATGTCTTTGGCCATGATATGCAGGTCGGCCGGCCAGTAAGTGGTAAATTGTTCTCCCTCGTTCAGGTAGTCAATGGCGGTGATATAATTGGCGAGGGCGTCGAACCATACGTATATTGTCTGCTGCGGGTCATCAGGCACCGGCACCCCCCACTTGACGGTGGAACGGGTGATGCTGAGGTCTTTCAGTCCCATTTTGACAAACGAAATAACTTCGTTCATTCGTGTTCGCGGAGTGACAAAATCAGGGTTTTCCTCGTAGAATTTCAGCAGCTTGTCGCCGTAGGCCGAAAGGCGGAAAAAGTAGCACTTCTCCTTGACGCGGTTGTCGGTTAGGCGGCCGCAATCGGGGCAGGTTTTTTTGCCATCGGCCGTTTCTTCGGCGCTGTCTGGGATGAAATTTTCACAGGAAATGCAGTAATGGCCGGCATATTCACCTAAATAGATATCACCTTTTTCCTTAACCTTGGAAAATATCTTTTGCACCCCTTGGATATGTTCCTGGTCAGTGGTGCGGATGAAATGGTCGTAATCAATGTTCAGTATCTGCCAAAGCTGTTTGAACCGCTCCACCATCGAATCGGCAAGTTGTTTGGGGGTTAGACCCTGCTTGCTGGCGCTCCTTTCGATTTTCTGGCCGTGTTCGTCGGTACCGGTCAGAAACAGCACCTGATAACCGCGCAGTTTTTTGTAACGCTTGATAACGTCAGCCATAACAGTTGTGTAGGCATGGCCGATATGCGGGATATCATTGACATAATAAATCGGCGTGGTTAAGTAAAACTTCGGCATTTTTGTCTCCTGTCGCCTGAGTGCAGGGTTGAATTATAGCATAAAATATCCCTTCTATAAATATTTTTAGCTGATTTCGGCCGGAAGTTTGCTGCTTTTGCTTATCTGGTTCAGCGCGTATATTTGGTTGGAAACTCATCATGAAACTCTTTCCCGGCCCTTGACTATTTGCAGTTTTTGGGATATGATTTTTCCAATGCCGGGATAGCTCAGTTGGTAGAGCAGTGGACTGAAAATCCGCGTGTCCGTGGTTCGATCCCGCGTCCCGGCAATTAACTTGACTGTATCGATCCGATTTGCTAATATTTTTAAATGCAATCCATACTGAAATCCATTGTTTCGCGGTTTAAAAACAAAAAAATTGTGGTTTGGGGAGACTTGATCCTGGACGAGTATATCTATACTTCGGCTGGAAGGGTATCACGTGAGGCCCCGGTGCTGGTTACTGAATTCGAGGAAAACGAATATCTTCTAGGCGGGGCTGGCAATGTGGTGATGAATTTGCTGACCCTTGGTGCTTTGCCATTGCCGGTGGGCTTTATCGGCAAGGATGCTGCCGGCGATATTTTGCGCGAACTGCTGGTTAAAAACGGAATCACTACCGACTATCTGGTGGAACTCGACCATTTTCGCACGCCCCAAAAAAGCCGCATCCTGGCCGGCGGCGATAATACCAAAAAACAGCAAATTCTGCGCATTGACACCCTGCCTCCAGGCCCCATCAGCGAGAGGTCATACCGCAAGTTGCTCAAAACGCTTTTGCTGGTCATGGGGGACTGCGATTTACTGATTCTTTCCGATTATCTTGGCAAAACAGTCACGCCCGGAATTTTCAAAACGCTTAAAAAGGAATTCCCGGATAGAATCAGCGTTTTGGATTCACGCAATCATCTGCTTGATTTTTCCGGTGTGAACCTGGCTACCCCCAATGAGCCTGAGTTCAAAAATATTTTTCCACAAAATAAATTCATCGCTGATGATGATTTTATCAAGGCCGGTTCTGAACTTCTGGATAAATTGGCAGTTGATGGAATCGTGCTGAAACGGGGACAGAAGGGGATGCTGGTTTTTTCCCGCGGTCAAAAAACGAATATTCTGGATATTTATGGAACTGCGCAAATTGTTGATGTCACCGGTGCCGGTGATACGGTGTTGGCCGTTCTGGGACTGGGCCTGGCCGCGGGCGCTTCCCTGCTTGATGCCGCGCGCCTGGCCAATATTGCCGGCGGTATCGTGGTCATGCATGAAGGGGCGTATCCGGTCGGGTTTCAGGAACTGCTGGATGCTTTGTCGTAAATTTTATCCACTGCCGGAGTTGGTGATACAGATTGCCGGCAAAAAAAAACTCGGCAAAACCATTGTTTTGGCCAATGGCGGCTTTGATTTGATTCACGTCGGCCACATTCGTTACCTTCAGCAAGCCAAGGCCAAGGGAGATATTCTGGTGGTGGCATTGAATTCTGACCGTTCCCTTAAAAATTTGAAAGGCGCGGCGCGCGCCCTGATCGATGAACAGGGGCGGGTTCTGATCATTTCCGCCCTTGCCTGCGTCGATTATGTGACCCTGTTTGACGAAAACAGGGTCGATCATATCCTGCTGACCATCACCCCGGATGTTCACTGCAAAGGGTCCGATTACACGCTGGAGTCGATTCCCGAAAGGGATATTGTCCGTAGTTATGGCGGTGCCATGGCCATTGTCGGTGGTGACAAAGTCCATTCGACTTCCGCACTTATTAAAAAAATAAAGGAATTATACGGCTAAATTGAAAACCATCGCCATTATCCGTTTGTCATCATTGGGAGACATCGTTCATACGCTCCCCGCTTTCCAACTCTTGCGCAAACATTTTCCCGAAGCCAAAATAACCTGGATCGTTGAAGCGCCCGGTGCCGTCCTGCTGGAAAATTTTTCCGGTATTGATGATATCGTGGTTTTTAATTTGAAATCCCGCAAGGGGTTATTCGTTAAAATATTTTTTCTGATCAGTTTCGTGCGCCGTTGGCGCAGTCGCTTTGATTTGCTGATTGATTTTCAAGGTTTAATCAAGTCGGCGCTGCTGGCATTTTTACTGGGCGGGACACGTCTGGGATTTAGCGCCAAAAATGTCCGTGAGCCCATAGCCGCGCTTTTTTATTCCCGCCAGGCCGGTTTTTTCCCTGAAGAGCGGCATGTTATTTTTAAAAATATTCACCTGCTGTCAATGCTGGGAATCAACGACACGATTGTGGAATATCCTTTGAAAAAACTATCGGCTTCTCCGCAATTGCAGCAATTACTGGCGGAGCTCAATTGGTCGGATAAGCGCTATATCATTCTCAATATCGGCGGCGGCTGGCCGACCAAGGTCCTATCGGTGACTCAATGGCTGGAAATCGCTGACGGTTTGAAGCTGGATTATCCGCTGGTGTTGCTATGGGGTAACGAGCAGGAGAAAGAAACGGCTGCGGCCGTAGCCCGGCAAAGCGGTGTGACTCTTGCTCCTTTCATGGATTTCAGCGATCTGATCTATTTCATAAGCGAGGCGCTGCTGGTTATTTCTGGAGATACGCTGGCCTTGCATCTGGCTGACATGACCAAAACTCCCGCGGTCGGCATATTCGGGCCGAGTTCACCTCAACGCAATGGCCCGCTGTTTTCACAAAGTCGGGTAATTTATCAAAAGCAACAATGCAGTTTTTGTTACCGGCGGAAATGTGCTACAATGACCTGTCTTAGAGAAATTGTGATTGCAGATATCGTTACAGCGGCAAGGAAAATTGATGGGTCAAATAACCGAAAAACTGATTAAATACCGTTCTTTTGTTGGCATTTTATGCCTAATCGTAGTTTTATGGCGGGCCACACCTAATGCCTGGTCGATTTTCAGCGGATTTTTATTGATGATGGCCGGTATGTTTTTTCGCGCCTGGTCGTCCGGGTATATCAATAAAGACAAGGAATTGGCCACTGAAGGTCCCTATTCCTTAACCCGTAATCCACTCTATTTCGGCAGCCTGATTCTTGGTTCCGGGATTGCTGTGGCTAGTAATAATGTGACCACCTATCTGATTTTCATTGTCTATTATTTCACTTTTTTTACTTTCCTCATCGCCATCGAAAGAAAACGCATGCGGCAACGTTTTCATCAGCAATACGAAGCATGGGCCAAAGAGGCCAATCTTTTTTTTCCAAAAATAAAAAAAATTGAAAAATTCAATTTCAATATCGCCTATTACATGAAAAACAGAGAATACCGGGTATTGTTTTTCTCACTTTTTGTGACCGCAGTGTTGATCGTCAAATTTTTAAAAAAAATCGAGTTCTTCGGTCGGATCGGTAAGTGAAGTTTATTTAATTAAAACGCCAATAGGTAATTGCTTTTTGAAGTTGATTTTGTTACCATATAAAAATGAAAAAACTCAGGGTGATATTTATATCATGTTCCCTTTTAATCGCCATCATGGCGTTTTTCTGGCTGAACAGCCCCGATTTTTCGCTGAGTGTTCCAGGGGGATATGTCGGTTCCGCGGCTAAAGGTTTTCAGGTTACCGAGATATCTGAAAAAGGTAATTTGTATTTTAATAATGACGAAACCCGGCTGGCGGATGTAAAAACATCGATTTTTTCTACTGAAACTCGACTCAGATCCGATGATCAGACTGCTTGGGAGTTTTTTTTCGAGGGAGTTCTGTTTACGGTTCTGCCTGGAAGCGGGATCCATTACACTCCCCAAACCAGGGAATTGATTCTGGAAAGTGGGGAATTTTACTGGAAGAAGCTGGGCCGGCAAAACACTGAAATTTCGCTTCTCAAAGCCGGCAACATTTTTCGGCTTTCTGCTTCCGGAAGAATAAGCCTGAGAAATAAATTTCTGGAGATTTGGAATTATTCCGGTCAAGTCGATTTTGACTATAACGGCAAACCTTATCATTTGCAAGAATTGCAATATCTTAAAACCGGAGACGGCGGCAAGTTTTCGCCGATCAATCTCTTCCCGCCGCCATCGTCTATCTCGCCCGAAAACGAAACAATTTCCCTGATCCGCCAAAATGATACCATCATCCAGTTCAAATGGAAAAATGTTCGCGGGGCCAGTAATTACTTGTTGAAAGTCTATCCATCCCCTTTAAGAAACAATATACTTTCCAGCAAAGTAGTTTCCGGCAATTCCATCATGTTGGATATATTGCCTTTTATTGAGTACAATGAACTCTACTGGGAAGTGGCCGCTTTTGATGGGGCCAGGAATATTGAATCAATTCCGGCCCGCATGGGAGTGATAAAAATCAGCAGTTCAATGCTGAAAAAAGGCATGAAGTCGCAGCCGCCAAAAATCGAAGTCAGTTCGCTTTCGGTCAGCGGCAACATGGTTTTGATTAAGGGCAGCACTGACCCCAATGCTCAGCTTTCAATTGAAGGTATTACTATTAAACTGGACAATGATGGGAAATTTATCCATACCATTTCCTATAAAAGCATTGGCATTAAGGGTATTGTTTTTAAGGCAATGGCCCCATCAGGTTTGCAAACGGTTTTAAAAAAGCAGGTGACCATTTTTGAGGAATAAAAGGAAACCTGAGCAGAATGTGTAAAGGAGCATGATTATGGGGATATTTACGAATTTGTATAACTATTTCTCTGCCGATCTGGCCATCGATCTGGGCACGGCCAATACCTTGGTTTATATCAAAGGCAGAGGAATTGTCCTGCGCGAGCCATCCATGGTTGTAGTCGATGACAAAACTGGGAAGATTCAGGCCGTCGGAGCCGAAGCCAAAGCTATGCTGGGCAAAACTCCAGTCAATTTGCGTATCATCAGGCCCATGAAAGATGGCGTGATTGCCGATTTTGAAACCACGGAGAAAATGTTGCAGTATTTCATTAAAAGGACGAGAACCGGCAATCAATTCTTGAAGCCGCGTATAGTTATCGGCATTCCTTCAGAAATTACGCAGGTGGAGCGGCGGGCTGTGCGTGATGCCGCCTTGCGGGCCCGGGCCAATGAAGTTTTTCTTATTGAGCAAGCCATGGCTGCCGCCATCGGTGCCGATCTGCCGATCACTGAGCCTGGAGGAAACATGATCGTGGATATTGGGGGCGGGACTACCGATGTCGCCGTCATCTCCCTTTCCGGTATTGTCGTTGCCAAGACGATTCGCATCGCCAGCAATGAAATGGACGAAGCAATTATACAATATATCAAAAAGAAATATAACATGCTGATCGGTGAACGAACCGCCGAACAAATCAAAATAAAAATCGGCTCGGCTTATCCGCTGGATGAGCCTATGGAAATGGAAATCAAGGGCCGGGATTTGGCGCAAGGCATTCCCAAGACCCTGAATATCAACGACAGTGAAATTCGTGAAGCATTGGAAAGCGTGGTGCGGGCGCTGATTGAAGTTGTTAAAAACACTCTGGAAAGAACCCCGCCCGAATTATCGGCCGATATCGTTGATCGCGGCATTATCCTTTGCGGCGGCGGCGCGCTGCTCAAGAATCTTGACAAACGGTACAGAGAGGAAACGTCGCTGCCGATTTTTATCGCCGATGATCCCTTGTCTTCCGTGGTTTTAGGGGCCGGGAAAGTATTAGAAAATTTGCCGCTTCTGGAAAAAATCGGCAATGCCATTTAATCCCGGGGAAAACGAACTTAGCGCTGAAAAAAAATCGGCAGTTCTGGTATTGATATTGTTCATCAATTTAATTTTGATTTCTTCTCAGATTGTTTTAAAGAACAAGCAGTCACTGCTGCAAACCGTCATTGCCAATATGATTGCTCCCTTACAAATCACCTTTCAGAAATCATCCAATTTTGTTTCCACCGAGCTGAGTCGCTATTTTTTTTTAAGAGATATTTTTAAAAAGTATCAACTGCTTAAAAAAAAAGACATTGATTTAAAAATCGAAAATTATTCTTTAAAACAGCAACTCCGTGATCTGAAGGTACCGGGAGGAGTCAAAGGAAAATTTGATCGTTTTATCATGGCCACCGTGATTGCGATTGATGTCAATTTTCCCTATGGCTCGGTCATGATCGATCAGGGTATGCGTGCCGGTTTGGCAGAAAATGATGTGGTGTTGAACAGCGACGCCGAATTGGTTGGGAAAATAGTCAAGCCGCTCACGGCTTTTTCAGCTTCGGTGCGCTTGATTACCAGTTCCATCGGTGGAACTGGGGCATATATCGAGAGCAATATGCTTGAAGGTTTGATAAAAGGCAGTGATGGTCCGGACTGCAGCTTTCAATACCTTTTGGCCAATAAACCTGTGCTTCTGGGAGCTATCGTAATCACATCCGGCACCGATTTGATTTATCCCAATTACCTGCCGATCGGGAAAGTGATCAAAGTTGAACAAGATTATTTAACCCAAAAAATTTTGATCCGGCCGTTTTTTGTTGAAAAACCGCTGAAAAAACTGGTGATTCTGCCACATGAATAATCGTTTTCGGAATGTATTTTTTATCCTGATGCTTATCGGTCAGGTTGCCATTGCCAGGTATTATCAATCGTTGCGTTTCAATGTTGATTTGCTTTATTTGGTTGTTTTCTATATTTCCATTAAGTCGGGATTCATGAAAAGCCTAATCAGCGCTTCGCTCATTGGCTTATGTTCCGATTACCTTTCGGGCGGCGTCATGGGGGTTTTTTCATTTTCCCGCACTCTGATCGCCTTTTTTTTGAATATTCTTGCCCGTTTTGTGGATTTGAAAAATAAATTTTTTATTTTTTTAGGGATTTTCATCTCCCTGCTTTTGTCCAATTTAGTGGCTTTTGTTTTTTACGCCCTTATTTTCAATTACAAGATCACCGCCAGTTTGCTGATTTATCAGCCTTTGTTCACCGCCATCATCGGCACGGTTATTCTGGGACAAAAAAAAGTTAAGTCGCTCATTGATGTATCCTAGCAAAAAGAATTTATCCGGCGCGTACATAAAAAAGGCTGCCACTGTTTCGATCGTCATTTTAATTATTGTTTTTTTGGGGATTTTTGCCGCCTTTTGGAATATTCAGATCGTCAATAATGAATATTTCCGCCGTTTGGCCATTCAAAATATAACCCGGTCGATTAATTTGACGGCACCGCGCGGCCTGATTGTGGACAGCAAGGGGGTTATTTTATCTGAAAACAAGATTAATTTTACCCTTTATCTGGTTCGTGAAAATGTGGTAGACATGGAAAAGACCATGCGTTTGGCCAGTTTTTTTGCCGCCAAAAAGGCGGATGCTATTCGCAATATCATTGCCAGGTATCAAAAATACCCCCAATTCTACCGCATTCCCATTAAAAACAACCTTGCCAGCGACACCGTAATTTTTATAGAAAGTCGACAAGAAGAATTTCCCGAATTTGAAATCGGAGTCGAACCCATCCGGACCTACCCGTTCGAAAATTGTGCTGCAAATGTTTTGGGTTACATTTCCGAGATTACCGAAGCTGAATTGGGCTCAAAGGATTGGAAAGGGTATGGTTTGGGCGATTTTATCGGTCGCAGCAGCATCGAGAAACAGTACGAATCATATTTGCAAGGGGTGAAGGGCAAACAGATCGTGATTAAGGACAATTTGGAAAAAATTCAAAAAATTGAGTCTAAAATCAATCCCGTCATCGGTGCTACCGTGGTTTTAACCTTGGATCTTGAATTGCAGAAATTCATTGAAGGGTTGTTTGTCAATCAAAACGGCGCCGTCGGGGTTGTGGATTTGCAAACCGGAGGCATTCTGGCCATGGTCAGCAAACCCGATTTCAATCCCGAAATTTTTTCACAAGAAATGGAAAGGGAGCAATGGCTGGCTTTAAGCAACGATCCGCAAAAACCGTTGCAGAATAAATTTCTACAGGGAATATATTCGCCGGGTTCTGTTTTTAAAATCATCATGGCTTTGGCCGGACTGCAGGAAAAAATCATCAGCCCGGCCACGGTAGTGTATTGTTCCGGCAGTCAGAATTTTTACGGGCGTGTGTTTCATTGTTGGAACCCGAATGGGCATGGCGCCATGAATATATTTTCCGCCTTGCAGAATTCCTGCAATATATTTTTTTATAATCTGGGCAAGCGCTTGGATATTGATACCATCGCCCGCTACGCGCGGATGATGGGGCTGGGGAATGAAAGCGGTATTGATATGCCCAACGAAAGCAGGGGACTGGTGCCCAGCAGCGCCTGGAAAATGCAGGCCTTCAAGCAGCGATGGTTTCCTGGCGAGACGATTTCGGTGGCCATCGGCGGAGGGAGTCTGAGCGCCACTCCGGCGCAGATGCTTAAAATGATTGCCACTGTGGCCTTGCGTGGCCGGATGCCCCGCCTTCATTTAATGCAGAGAATTGAAAAAGCCGGGCAAACCGTACGGGAATTCACTCCCGAGTTTTCCAGGGTCCCGATCGATGAGCAGAATTTCCAGATAGTCATCGAAGGTTTGTTCCGCGTAGTCAATAACGAAGGGACCGGCTGGGCTGCTAAAATTGCCGGATTGAATATTTGCGGTAAAACCGGCACTTCGCAGATCATCGCCAAGGAAAACCCCAAATACAAAGCACTCACTCAGGAAAAAAGATTCATGCCTAATTCCTGGTTTGTTTCCTTCGCGCCCAAGGACAATCCCCGCTTGGCCATGGTGGTATTGGTTGAAAATGGCGGTGATGCCGGTGCAATCGCCGCCCCGTTGGCTGCCCAGATTTACAAAAAATATTTTGAAAATGAAAGACTATTTTAAATATTTTGACAAGTTAACTTTTGTTTTGTTGATATTGCTCTCTCTGATCGGAATATTTTTAATTTACAGCGCCGGTTTCCCCTTGAAAGAATCAAATTATCTCAAGCAAGCGGCATGGTTGCTGTTTTCTTTGGTTGTGTTTTTTATTTTTTTTTCCCTGAAAATCGATTTTATTTTCCGCAATGCTTTCGCTGTTTATCTGGTGCTGCTGATCATCCTGGCGTTGCAAATTATTTTAGGCCGCACTATCGTTGGAACAAAAAGTTGGTTCAGATTGGGTGGAATTAACGTCCAGTTTTCGGAGTTTGTCAAGATCCCCCTGGCCATTTTTTTGGCCAAAGGCATGACCAGATTTGAGTTGATCGACTGGAAGGCATTTTTTAATTTGCTTTTGCCCATAGCCGTTCCTGTTTTTTTGATCATCCTGCAACCAGACATGGGGATTTCATTCATTCTCTGTTCTTTTATCCCGATCGTTATTTTATTGAAAAAAATAAGGCCGGTGGTGCTGATTGTCTCGATTTTATTGCTCCTCATGTGCGGTGTTGTAGGCTGGCATTCCGGTTTGAACATTTATCAGAAGAATCGCATCATTTCTTTTTTTAATCCAATGAAGTATAAAAAATCCATCGGCTATCAGATTATTCAATCAAAGATTGCCATCGGTTCGGGGGGCTTGAGCGGTAAAGGCTATCTGAAAGGTTCCCAGTCACAGTATCAGTTTTTGCCGGCCCGGCATACCGATTTTATCGTCTCGGTCATTGGCGAAGAATTGGGATTTACCAATATCGCCATACTGTTTTTTATTTTTTTTGTTGTTTTTTACCGTCAGTTCAAGTTCAATTTCCAAAACGACGAGGAATTCTATTTCATCTACCTGTTCAACGGCTTAATTTTTTTTCAATTCCTGATCAATGTGGCCATGGCCATCGGCTTCTTCCCGGTTCTGGGTGTTTCTCTGCCCTTTGTTTCTTACGGCGGCTCATCGCTGCTATCTTTTTTTATCGGGGAAGCCATTATTTTCCGCATAAAAATCAATAACTATCTGACATGAACGCCCAGGAACTGCTTGGTTGTATTCGAAATCCTCAGGCTTGTGTCGGCCGGGAAATCAACTCTTGCCGGGATGAATTCGACAAGAAAAACATCAATATCTGCCTAGTTTTTCCCGACACTTACGCCATCGGTATGAGCCATTCGGGCATGAAAATCCTTTACCATTTGCTTAACGGCATGGTAGGGGTTCATGCTGAAAGGGCGTTTCTGCCAGAACCGGAAAACCTGGCTGTTTTCAAAGAGAATGGGGTAGAGCTTTTTTCGCTGGAAAACAAGATTCCGCTCAGAGAATTTGACCTGATCGGGTTTTCCCTGTCGAGCGAGTTGAATTTCACCAATGTACTGCAGGTGCTTGACCTGAGCGGTTTGCCCTTGTTTTCCTCGCAGAGGCAACAGGGTTTTCCCCTGGTCGGGGCGGGTGGAATCGCGGTGGCCAATCCCGAACCATTGCGTGCTATTATTGATTTTTTCGCCTTCGGAGACGGGGAAGCCATTTTCCCGGATTTGATCGCCGTATTAAAAAATGCCCGGAAAAACAAGGCGCTGCGCCAGGCGGTGTTAGAGTCTTTTGCTGCTCTGGAAGGGGTATATGTGCCCAGCCTGTATCCTTTGAAAAAAATCGGCAATTTTCTTGTTCCCGATCTCGGCGGCAAGAAAATCAGGAAGCGGATATGCCCGGACTTAAACCAGCTGCCAGCAGAGGCTGGAGAAATCGTGCCCATTTGCGAGGTGGTTTTCAATCGGCTGAATGTGGAGATTGCCCGCGGTTGCCCGCAGAACTGCCGCTTCTGCCAGGCCAAGTCCTATTACGCTCCTTTCCGGGTCAGGGATTTAAAGCATACCGTTGATTTTATAAGCAAAGCTTTAGCCCGGACCGGGTATGAATCTTTTTCGCTATCATCGCTGAGTTCGGGGGATTACCCATATTTGCAGGAATTGCTGCGCCAGATTCCCGCCCTCATCCAACCCGATATATCCTTTTCCATTCCATCGCTGCGGCCAGCGACCCTGACTGCGGAACTGCTTTCCACTCTGGCCATGTTCCGCAAGACCGGCATCACTATTGTCCCGGAAGCCGGCAGTGAACGGTTGCGGCGCATGATCAACAAGAATGTCACTGACCAGGAGATTTTCCAAGCCCTTGATTTTGCCTGGCAGCACCGCTGGCAAAAAATAAAAATGTATTTCATGCTCGGCTTGCCCGGCGAAAATATGGATGATATCGAAGCCATTGTTTTATTGCTCCAGAAAATTCTCGTTATGGCCAGGGCCCGCCAGGCAAGAATCAATATCCACGTGTCTTTCTCCGCTTTTGTGCCCAAACCCCACACGCCGCTGCAATGGGCTGGTCGTGACGATATAGATGTTTTGGAGGGGAAAATCGCTTATTTGAAAAATCGCCTGAAACGTCATAAAAATCTGGATCTGGATTTTCATTCTCTCCATCTCGGTATAATTGAAACCATCCTGGCGCGCGGCGATGCACGTGTTGGTGAACTTTTGGTTCAGGCTTTCAAAGCAGGGGAAGTCTTCACCGCTTGGGATGCCCATTTCCATTTTCCGGTTTGGGAAAAATGGATCCGTTCCTCGGCTGGCGGCGATTTTCTAACTGCTTTTCCACTGACTGCGGTTTTTCCCTGGGATTTTATTGACTTGAATTTTAAAAAGGAATATCTGGCTGCAGAATACCGGCGCAGTCAGGCGGCACAAGTGACGGCGGATTGCTCACTGCAGGATTGCGCCGCCTGTGCGGGATGCTTTTTCGGTAAAAAAATATTTCCGGCGCCAGTGTCGGCTCCCGGCCCTGTGGTTCCGTCACCACCACCGACCGTTTACCGTCGTTTGCGTATCCATTATCAAAAAAAAGCTTCCTTGCGCTTCCTGTCGCATCTGGCCATGATGCAATACATTGAAAGACTGCTGCGAAAATCCGGGCTTTTGTTTAAATACAGCGGTGGTTTTCATCCGCGCATCAAGATAACGGCGCTGCCGCCGTTGCCGGTGGGCGCGCAGGGTTTCGCCGAGCTGGTGGAGGTTTTTGTGGCCGGAGCATTGAGCGAAACAGAAATTCTGGCTTGTTTGAACCGTTGGCAGCAGGATCTGCAATTTGATAAAGTCAATTTTGTCACTGACGATAAGGCGCTGTACCGGGACCTGCAATTTATTGAATTGCGGTTTGTCTGGCCGGATGCTATGAAGCCACGGCAGGATTTAGGCGACTATTTGCTCCCCGGTGAAAGTGTTGCGCTTGCGGAAAAAAGTCTGGAACTGAAAATTGATTACGCGCGCCAGGGGCAGGAGCGCTTCGCGCGTATTTACAAGCTTTTGGATCCGGAGCGGAAATGGACAGCCAACCTGAGCCGGACAGCCGTCCGTTTTAAAAATGAAAATTGAAATTTCCTCACGAGCTAATCCACGCTTAAAAGAATTGTTGGAGCGCAAAGAAAAATTGATTTTTTTTGAAGGTGAAAAATTGGTCGGGGACATTCTGTCTCGCGAACTTACCGTAACCAAGCTGTTTTTTAGCGCTGAAATGGAAAAACGGCTGCCGGAAATTGCCGCTACGGTTGTTGAATACTGGGTGGTCAGCCGCCAGGTGCTGGAAAAAATCTCGGATCTGAAAACCCCCCCGGAAATAATTGCTGTTTTGGAGATGCCGGTTTGGGAATTAGATTTCAAACACCAGAAAATTGTCTTTGGTTTTGATACTGTTCAGGATCCGGCTAATCTGGGTACGGTTTTCCGTTGCGCTGCGGCTTTTGGAATCTCCGCGCTAGCCCTGGCCGGCGCCTGCGTACGCGCTAACCATCCCAAAGTAGTCCGCAGCGCCCAAACAGCCCTTCTTGATATTCCCTTTCAGGTTTTTCCCAGCTGCGAAAAATTGATTGCCAAAGCCCAAACCCAGGGTGCCCATATCTACGTGACCGGTTCACACGCTACTGAACAACCGCTTGTTGTTGAGCGCATGGAATTTCCTTGCCTGGTGCTTTTCGGAAATGAAGGCCAGGGACTGGAACAGCGATTATTGCAGCGCTTTCCCCTGATCCGCCTGGATCAGAAAGAGCGCATTGATTCGCTTAATGTCGCTGTCAGCGCCTGCATCCTGATGCATGATGTGAAAAGGATTCACGGCTTGTGAAAAAAAAACTGCTGCTGCATATCTGCTGCGCGCCATGTTCCCTTTATGTGTGGCAGAAACTGCAAGCGGATTTTGAGCTAAGCGGATTTTTTTACAACCCCAATATCCAGCCGCTCGCTGAATATGAATTCCGCCGTCTGGAATTGGTGAAAATTGCCGAAAAATTCGCCTGGCCCATGGTGTACGCGTCCTATGATCTGCGCGACTGGTTTAGTGCTATCCGCGGTCTTGAAGGGGAAGCGGAACGCGGGGCGCGCTGTTCCGTCTGTTTCAGATTCAGGCTGGAAAAAACCTTTTGCTATGCCCGGGAACATGGTTTTGAATGCGTGGCTTCGACGTTGTCGATCAGTCCTTCCAAAGTAACTGCGCAGATCAATGAACAGGGAATTGCGTTGGCCGAAAAATACGGGATCGCTTTTCTGGCGGAAAATTTCAAAAAGAAAAATGGTTTTCTCATCAGCCGCAAGCAGGGCGATGAATTGGGGGTCAGGCACCAGGATTACTGCGGTTGTGTCTATTCCAAAGTGGAAAGGCTGCTGCGCCTGCGTTAATAATCGCGGCGAGCCGGTCGCGCCATCAGTAAATGGTTTGCAATTCCGGCGTCGATATGCTAAATTTAATACCTGATGAATAAGAAAATGATGCTGATCGGAAAAATTGCCGGGATTGTTTTTTTGTATTTCCTGGTTTTTTTTCTGGCAGTTTATTTTACCGTCAGTTTCCTGGTCAAAGGCGATGAAATCAATGCTCCCGATTTGGTCGGCAAGTCCCTGACTGAGGCCTATGCCATTGCCGCTAAAAAAGGAATTATTCTTAAAAAAGTTATTGGCGATTTTGGTTCGACTTACTCGCCCAATACTGTGGTCAGCCAATTCCCGGCTCCCGATTCCGGTGTCAAAGAAAAATCGGTGTTGAAGATTTTCGTGGCTTCGGAAGTCGGGCAGACTGTCGTTCCCGAACTGACCGCCCGGAGCCAGAAGGAATGTGATAGTCGGCTTAAAGAAAGCAAACTGAAAAAAGGCCATGTTGCCTTTATTTCCAGCCGCGATGTGCCGCTGGACAATGTGATCAGCCAGTCGATTCCAACGGGAAGCCGGATGGCAGAAGGTTCAGCCGTCGATCTGTTAATCTCCAAAGGCGGAGAAAGCCTTTCTTTTGTCATGCCCGATCTGATTGGCAAGCAAGCGGACAAGGTCTTGGTTTTTTTCGAGACCCAGGGATTAAAAATTTCAAAAATTGAAGAAGTCGCTTACTTCGGATTGAAATCAGGAATTATCCTTAAGCAATTTCCGTCCCCCGGGTTTGAAATCAGTGCCAGGAATTTAATCGGCATTCAGGTTAGTAAATGAACCCCATTTTTCCATCTATTCTATCCACCAATTTTTTCAATTTGCAAGCCAAGCTGAGCGAATTTGAAAAAAACCGCATCGACTTTATTCACCTGGATATCATGGACGGGCATTTCGTTGATAATATTTCTTTTGGACCCGCGCTCGCCCGGGCCATTAAGGGAAAATTTCCTTTCAGCCTTGATGTCCACCTGATGGTCAGCAATCCGGCCAAGATGCTCTCGCATTTTATCGAGTCCGGAGCTGATTGGCTCTCCTTTCATGTGGAAACCGATGATGATTGCAATGACCTGATCGGGGTTATCAAAAAGAACGGCCGCCGCGCCGGCCTGGTACTCAATCCCGATACGCCCCTGGAGCGGGTGCAACCTTTTTTAAAAATGATCGACTATATTCTCTTGATGAGTGTTTTCCCAGGTTTCGGCGGGCAAAAATTTATCACCGCCACTCTGGAGCGGGTACGGCAACTAAAGAAGAAACTGCTCAGCCAGCAAAGCCCCTGCCTGCTGCAAGTGGACGGCGGCATCACCCTGGAAAACGTCTCTCTGCTTAAGGAAGCCGGAGCCGATCTGTTTGTGATTGGAACGCATTTGTTTAATACAGACAATATAGAAGAAAAAATCGGCCAATTCTTAAATCGACTGCAATGGAGTCAATCATGAAAAAATTATTTGCCCTGGCCTTGCTTTTGCTACTGTTTCTTGCCCCCGGCTGCCGATCTAAAAAAAGCGTCAGCATTGATCCGTCCGAAAAGGGTTCGGACAAAACAATGTATGAGAATGCCATAAAATACATAAACAAAGATCCTGAGAAGTCCCGCCTGCTTTTTAAGGAAATCATGCAACTGTATCCGGATTCCATTTATGCCAATAAAGGAAAACTGGGCATCGGTGATTCGTATTTCAAGGAACGCGATTCAGCTTCGCTGGTTATGGCTGCCGCCGAATACCAGGAATACGTGAGCCTTTATCCCTATTCTCCAGATGCCGTATATGCCAAGAATCAAATCGGTATGTGCTATTACAAACAGTTAAGAAAGCCGGAGCGCGATCAGACCAACACGTTTGCCGCCATCAAGGCTTTTGAAGGGGTGATTCAGCAGTATCCAGGTACTCCCGAAGCTGATGAAGCCAAGAAAAAAATCAATGAATGCCGCCAGAACCTGGCCAGCCATTACTACCTGATCGGTTATTATAACTATGCCATGAAATCTTATCCTGGAGCCATTGCCCGCTTCAAGCAAGTCATGGATGAATATCCGGATTTTTCAAAAAATGACAAACTTTTTTATTTTACCGGCAAAACCTACCTGGCCATGGGGGATCTTGATTCAGCGCTCTCGTTTTTCCAGCGGCTGGTTGGCAGCCATGCCAAATCCAAGTATGCCAAAAGATCTCAACGCCTGATCAAAAAAATCAATCGCCTGCTGACAACCAAGAAAGAAACCCCCAACCCCGCAAAGCTGCGAAGTCCCCTGCAAAGGGGGGATAAGAGCCTTAGATAGCAAATTCAAAATTTGTTCTAAAAAGCTAACAAATTTTAGAATTTGCTATAAGGCTCTAAAGGTGCTGGAAAATAAAAAAGATCTCCCTGAAAAGCCGGGAATCTACATTTTTAAAACCGCAACCGGGAAAGTTCTTTATATCGGCAAGGCGGTTAACTTAAAAAAACGGGTCAGCCAATACTTTCAAAAAAAAAATAATCCACTGATAGAAAACCTTTTGCAACGCGCGGCGAAGTTGGATTATATTGTCACCGATGCCGAGCATGATGCCCTGCTTTTAGAATCCAATCTGGTGCACACGTATCAGCCCCTCTTTAATATCCGTCTCAAAGACGATAAGAGTTTTCCTTTTATCGAAATCACGCTGAGCGAGGATTTCCCCGGGATTTATTATTCCCGTCATGTCGATCCCGGTAATTTTGGCCTGGGTCCATTGGTCAGTTCCCAAAAAACCAGGGATCTGATTGACACGGTTGCCCGCCTTTTCCGCCTCCGTTCTTGCGCCAATTCCGTTTTCAAGAAAGGAATTCCCTGCCTGTATTTTCATATCGAACGTTGTTCGGCTCCCTGCGCCGGCAAAATCGATTCACAGCTCTACCGCCAGCAGGTGCAGAATGCGGTGAATTTTTTAAAAGGGCGAAAACGAAAAGTCGCGGCCAAACTCGCTGGCTTGATGCGCCGTTTTTCAGCGGCATTGGATTTTGAGCAGGCGCAAAAAATCAAGCAGGACTTGGAGTTGATGGATAAATTTTCGTTGCGTTCGTATATTTCAACCCGCGCCCGCATTGATTGGGATATTTTGACTTCCAGCAGCCTGGGCAATGAATCTTTTTTTGCCTTTTTCGCTGTTATCCGCGGCCAGGTCCGAAAAAGCGAGTATTTCAATCTGCCGACGATTGACAGCGGTGAGGATGAAATCCTGAGGGGATTCATGCTCGATTTTTACCGGCGCCGGCCGCTGCCTGGAGAAATAATTGTCTTCCGACTCCCGGACCAGGCCGAAGCCCTGGAACGATTGTTTTCCCTTCAGGCTGGTCGGCGAGTTCGCATCAGGACTGTCCGCCAGGGCCGAAAGAAAAAAATTCTGGATTTGGCTTTGCAAAACCTGGCCCTGTTCATTCAGAAAAACGATTATCGTTTTTGGGGAGAAAAAATCAGGCAGCAATTGCGCTTGAATAATTTTCCCAGCCACATTGAAGGTTACGATATTTCCCATCTGGGTGAAAAAAACCGCGTCGGCGCGTTGGTGGTATATAAAAATGGCCGGCCGGAAAAGCGTTTATATAGGAGTTTTATTATCCGCGGCGCGGCTGCCGGAGACACCGAAGCCCTGAAAGAGGTTCTGCTGAGACGCTTTGGCGGTGAAGCGGAACAACGCCAGAGGATTGTCCCGCCAGATGATTTCAATGCAACACAGGCCCAATTGAAATCATGGCGGGAGCAACCGGATTTGCTGCTCATCGATGGCGGCCTGCCCCAACTGGCCGCGGCCCGGCAAGTCAAGAAAAAACTCGGACTGCGCTCGGATTTGTTGACTTTGGCCAAAGGCGAAGAGCGGATTTTCATGGAAGACGGATCTTCCCTGATCCTCCTTCCCGGTTCATTGCCCCGGCATCTTTTTCAAAATATCCGTGACGAAGCCCACCGCCGGGCTGTCGCACATCATCGCCGGCGCCGGGAAAAACTTCCCGGCTGATTAGATTCAATGCTTTATCCGTTTCTTTACCTCGGAATACCTCGGCATAGTGATAGCATCACTGAATGCCTCGGAATACCTCGGCATAGTGATAGCATCACTGAATGCCTCGGAATACCTCGGCATAGTGATGCTATTGAATTGCGGTCCATGACAATCGAAAATGGCTTCTTGCTAAGAAAACGATACATGAACAGCGGGGCTAACCTGGTTCGCGTACATTCGTTGATCACCCAGGCAAGGTATTGGTCACCAGGCAACCTGGTGGCCACACAGCTCACCCCCGAACCTCCATGTGGTCTCAGCGCCCAGGTACGGGGTATTCGATGTGATCGTGAGGTAGAATTTTCCGCTATTGCTGAAATCTGCCGAGGCAACCCTCTCCAGCTTTGCACTTATCGCAACATTTTCAGAGCTGAGCGTGGAGCTCTTAAATCCAGATTGAAACACTGTTACCGACCTCCACGAACCGGTCTCATTGATGATGCCGCTAAGACTATGAAATGTAACAACAAGACCAGTGCCAGAACTAATAACCGCCACGCAGTTCAAAAAGTCGTAGTTCAAATTCACATTGGTAATATCTTGTTGATTCGACGACACAGTGCCAGTGATGTGGATCGCGCCGCCGCCGGGGCCAGGCACAGTAATGTCCCAATTACCTCCGTGTTGCCCTGCAATGTGCTGATTATACACATTGCTGATGAAAGTACTCAGCCCCCATGCGACATCATTGTACTGAGTTTGTTCGCTGTAAACATTATTTTCATTGATTTCTTCATTTTTTTTGCAGTTACTCATGATGAACGATGCCAGTACAGCCAGCCAAACCATAGCCATCTGTTTCTTTTTCATTTTTCCTCTCTGCTATTTTATTTTTAAATAGAATAATGACATTTGCTGATCAGCCAACGCCACATTCGGACTAAGACATTTTCCCCCCCTCAAATGCGCCTAACCTGCCAATAAAATCACAATTAACCGCTGCAACATAAATCCTATTACCGTTCAATATATAATATAAAATAAAAAAAATCAATTAGGGAAATGCAGGAGCAGCAATTCATCATTTTTCGTTCGGGCCGGCGCCTGGAAAAACTCCCCGGCTGAACACTATTTGATCGTGTTCCAGGCGGGGGTCGCTTTTTCAGTTATTTCACTTCGGCGGCACTGAGCAGGGAATTGAACATGATTTTGTATGTGCCCTCGCTGTGAGTGCGGTGAATGAGGTCGGGACCGATGAGAATGATCCGGCCTTTGGCCTTGCGATAATCGACCAGCAGTGATTTGCGTACCAGCTCGTTTTCGCCTTCCAGCCAGCCTGAAAGGAGCAGGTCCCGTTCGCCAAAAACCAGCGGCGTGAAGCGGCTTTCATTGGCAGTTTTGGGCAGAAAGGTTTCGAAGGTCGGGGTGTCCCTGAAAAAAATAGCGGCTGTCTTTTCCATGCCCGCCGTCAATTCCGAATTTTTAACTTCCACGCGCAAATAGGAACCGGGGCAAGTCACCTTGCTGTTGTCTTCCATGACATTGGTCACTGGCATTTTAAACTTATTGATGGCGTAATTGCATGAATCATCCATGAAAATCAAAGTTTTGCCATTTTTGACCATTTCCTTGAGCAGCTTTTCGCCTTTTTCACTGATACCGCCGGAAAATTCGGGAGGAGCCGGGGTTGCCCATTTTTCCCATTTCTTGGCCGGCTTACCGCTTTCGATTTCACTTTCCGAAGCGCCAGTAAATAAAATGATGTCAAATTTGCTGCCGAAGCCCTTTTTGGCCACATCCTGGGGATGAACCGTTTCGTAAGGAATCTTGTATTCATCGAAGACATAGCGCAACCAACCCTCGGTCACGTTGTGGCCCCAGTTTTGGTATAGTCCAACCCGAAAGGGACGAAGCAGGCGAAACTGTTGCAGGGGCAGTTCTTTTCTGGAGGTCAGAAGCAAAGGTGTTTCGGTGTTGATGTTTTTTAGAATTTCCAGCGCTTCATTTTTTTTGATCATAAACGAACCCGGGGTGAAATCGGGGCAAGAATTGTTGCGATACACTTTTTTACCTTTGCCCAAAAGCTCGAAAGCGGCCCGGAAAGAATTGTTTTGACGAGAATCAAGGATAATATACTCTTCGAGCTCTTCCGGGAATTGATTTTTCTGGAACTGAGCCAGGCTGACAGGTTCCATTAAAGCCTTGAGCGGTTCATTGACCGTGACGGTCTTGACCCCCATGCCTACGGGCAGGGTCCAGGCGGCCATGTCATAAGGCAGCTCGGGTTCAGCCTTGAGATTTTTGCGGATGTCAGGGTAGTGTTGATTCTCAAATATATTCTTGACAAAAGCGCGGTAAGGCTGGGCCAAAGGAACGACAAAGGACCTTTTGTCGAACATCGTGTCGCCGACGCGCGCCGGGTGGGTGAGTTGGAAGACGCGAATATTCGATTTGAGCAGGGTCTGAATGAAACGCTCGGCTACCGCCGGGTCGTGCTGCTGGCGCGGGACGATGAAAGCGTAGGGCGCTTCGGTTTCGCCCCGGGCGATGTTTTCGCGGGCAATCTGGAAGGTGTCCAAAAGCAGTTCTTTTCTCTGGCGGACGGCGGTGTTCAGCACCGACAGCGTGGCCTGCAGGTCGTAGGTCACCAGGTCGGAAAGGCGCCACCAACCTCCTTTCCAGGGATTGGGGCTGAAAACGCGTTCCTCATTTTTAAAGCTTTCGGCGCTTTCCACTTCTTCGGGTTCGATGTAGGTCGGTGTGGCCAGGCCCACCGAAGCCCCCTCGAATAGAATGCCCGGAATGTTGTGGAACCAGGCCGAATCGTCCAGGGCGCCGATCCACCAGCCGGTGAATTCGCCGCGCGAGGCGACGCCTTTGAGATCCAATTTTTCCAGGTCATAGCCGATGCGTGAACCTATGAGATTGATGGTTCGCCAGACCAGGGGATGGACGCCCGGCGTGGGCGGATCCTGGTAGGGAGGAACGAACAAGCGGTCGCCGCTGCTGCCCATTTGGTGTTCGTCGACAAGGATCTGCGGGAACCACTTATGATAGATTTCCTTGACAATCAATTCGGTTTCTTTCAGGCTGATCTTGAACCAGTCGCGGTTGTCATCGTGGCCGGCGTACCAGTGATACAGATATGGCGCTCCTGTGCCTTCATATTCCGTGCCCTTGGTTTTGTTGTACCATTCCACTTCCATGATCTGCCCGTCGGGATTGACCGAGGGAAACAAGACCAAAATCACGTTGTCTAAGATATCCCGAATTTCTGCTGATGTACCACTCGCCAGGAGGTAACCCAATTCCATGGCCATTTGCGAGGAGGCGATCTCGGTGGCATGTATATTACAGGTGACGAACACGATGGCTTTGCCGCTGGCGGCCAGCTGCTCGGCTGCTTGCGGATCGATTTCGGCCTGGGCCAGTTGGCGAGTGATGGCGGTGTATTTTTCCAGTTCCTTTAGATTGTTTGCGGATGAGATAATGGCCATGAACAGGTCGTTGCCTTTGGTGGTTTTGCCCAAGGTGATGGTTTTGACTAGCGGTGATTCCCGGCTTAGTTGCTGGAAATAGGCTTTGATCTGGTTGTAATTAGCCAGGTTGCGGTCGCTGCCAAGTTTGAAGCCCAGGAACTGGTCGGGACTCTGCTGCGCAATGGCCAGAGCGGTCAAGGTGAATATAGCGGTGCAAAAAAATAATGATTTTTTCATCGAGCCTCCTCAGGAGCGGATTATAATCTTGTCAGCGGCTGATTTGCAAATTTTATATTGTTTAGCCACTACGTGACAGACAAATTAGATCCACCCACTTCGTGGCTGGATAATTTGTGCTGCCGGGTTGACAAAAAACCCGCTACTATTTATAATGTCTGCTAATGAGCCGGAGTGGCGGAATTGGCAGACGCATCAGACTCAAAATCTGACGAGGAATATCTTCGTAAGGGTTCGATTCCCTTCTCCGGCATTTTTATTTCAGCCTAATCCAGATTGCGCTGTTCAACGATTCCTTTTTCCAGGTAAAAAATGGAGATGATGGTATAAGGGACGGTCTTGTCGCCGATGACGGCGGTGACCGTGCTCTGGGAAACCTGGCGCAGGTCCATGTTTGGCGTCAGCCAGTCATTGATTTTTTTTTCCAGCTCAGCGCCTTGTCCGGAAAATATTTTGCATTTCATATTTTATCCTCCGCAAAATCCAGTAAAAAATTATAGCACAATTGCAAAAATCAAGAAATGATTTTCAGCGCCAGCGGGGCGGAAGCGAATTCGATTTTTTTGAATTGGCGGGGGCTGTTGGCTGCGGATAGGATTTCACCATCGATTTGCACGGTGAAAGGCTTGTCAGATTTGACCGTGAAGTGCGGTGCCTGGATGGCAACGGTTTCTTTTTTTTCAGCATAGGCAGCGGGGGGGGTTAAAAAAGTGATATAAGCCAAACGTGAGAAAGAACATTTCTTGACCAGGAAGGCATCCAGCAAGCCGTCGTCGGTGCGCGCCCGCGGTGAGGCCATTTTCCCGGCTGCATAGTAGCGGATATTGTTGAATACCGCCAGAATAAATTCGCCACGGAGAATGCCGTTTTCATATTCCACGGTCAGGTTCATGGGCAGGTCGGCCGAGCGCAAGGCCTGCCAGCCGCCGCGAAGGCCGGACAGAGTTTGGTATTTGCCCAGGCGCGGGCTGCGCTTGACCACTCGCTCCACGTACTGGTTGATGAGCACGGCCAAACCGATTGAAGCCTGGCCCGGGTAATAGCGCAGGACCTTCTTGCCGTCAAGCGCCATTCCCAAATCAATGCGCCGGGAGCGGTTCCTTTTAATTGCCAGGCAGGCTCTTTTAAGGGAATGGATTTCAAATTCCCTGACCACATCGTTGCAGGAACCCAGACCGATCATGCCCAGAGTGTTGTCAAGGCCCAAGCGCAGCAGTTCGTTGATCACGATCAGCAAGGTGGTATCGCCGCCGGCGGCGATCAAGGTTGGATAGTTTTTGGCGGTCGCTGCGACCAGGTCGCGCAGGTCGTCTTCACTGCGCGAATTAAACCAATCATAAGTGACACTTTGTTCTTTCAGGCATTTTTCCAGGGCTCGCCGTTTTTGGCCGGCCCGGCCTTTGCCGGAGCTGGGGTTGAAAAGAATGGCGACTTTTTCCATCACTCAGCGGTCAGTTCCTGCAGAACGTTGCCGGCCTGATTGACTTTGTCGGCGACAAACAGGATATAGCGGATATCGACATTGATGGAGCGGGTGATGTCGGGCTGGTAAAAGAAGTCGCTGCTCAGCGACTCGTAGTTGCCGTCAAAGAGCACGCCGACCAGTTCGCCCCGGCTGTTGAGCACCGGGCTGCCCGAGTTACCGCCGGTGGAGTCGTTGCTGGTCAGGAAATTGACCGGGACGTCGTTCAGTTCCGGAGCGACATAAGAGGCATAATCCTTATTATTAGCGGCGGCAACGACTTTGGCGTCCAGGTCGAAGGGGAATTCGCCGCTGTTTTTAGCCAGCACGCCGGCTAGGGTGGTGAACGGGGCGTAGCTGACCGCGTCGCGGGGCGAGTAACCCTCGACCCGGCCGTAATTGAAGCGCAGGGTGGAATTGGCGTCGGGATAAAATATCTCTCCGGGCCGCATTTGCATCATGGCTTCGGCGTAAAGCGGTTTGAGCAGCAGCCAACGGCTGGTGATGGAATTTTTACGGCGGTTAAAGGCATCGATTTCGGGTCTGATTTTGCCGGCCAGGGTAATGAAAGCATCTGCGGCAGCGGCCATGGTCTTTTTTTCGGCAGCGAACATTTTCATCTTGAAATCAAAATCAGCCAGCCGGGTATGCCCGTAAAGAGCCTGGATAAAGGCGGCAATTTGTTCATCAAGCCCACTGCCCGGGCTTTTCTCTATCTCCTGGCGCAGGATTTTGAAACTGCCGGAAGGGTCGGCTTGGATTAATTTTTTTAGAAAAAAAGTAAATACCGTCTGATCGGTTGCCAGGTCCAAATTCCTCTGTGTCACCGGCAGCCGTTCTTTTTTAGCGGCGATGTCACGCTCCATGTAGCCTGGTTCGCGGTCCATATCTTTTTTGGTTTTTTCGCGGTTCCATTTGTCAAGTATCAGTGCCCAATCAAAGAGGCGGCAGCCGCGGCTCATCCAGCTATATACTGTCTGCAGCGAACTGTAAGAGCGTTCTTCTGCGGCCAGGCCGGAGATGTCGGTCAGCAGCCGGCCGTATTTTTTTCGCAAGTAGGGTCGGGAAGCGATGAAGGCGGCCAATTTTATTTCCACTTCCAGTTTTGATTCATGAACAGCGTTTTTCTGTAACCCTGCGAGCAGGCCGCGGTATTTCTTGATCGAATTGTAAAGCCCCTTCAAGGTTCCGGCATTTTTGATTTTTACTTTTTCGTTGGCCGCTGACGCCTTTTCTATCAGCGCGATGTATTGTTCGAGCAGGGCGATGCGTTCGGGGTAATTAAACTGGGTTTCGTTGCCGACTTCGGCGGCACTATACCAGCGTTGAGTTGTGCCGGGGAAGCCCAGGATCATGGTGAAATCCCCGGAACTGAGATTTTTGTGAGCGACGGGAAAATAGTGCAGCGGCCGGTAGGGGACATTGTCTTTGGCATATTCGGCCGAACGGCCGTCTTTGCCCACGTAAGCGCGCAGGAAGGAAAAATCGCCGCTATGGCGCGGCCACATCCAGTTGTCGATTTCACCGCCGTATTCACCGATCGAGCGTGAAGGCACATAAACCACGCGCATGTCCTTGATTTTAAAGTAGGTGACCAGATAAAATTCGCGGCCGCCGTAATACTGGGCGACAGCGCATTCGTTGCCGGGCGTGGCTTCGCCTTCCTTGATCAGGCGCTTGGATATTTTTTCAATCTGCTGGTAGCGCTTTTGCGGGTCCAGGCCGGTGCGGAAAACCGCATGGAAAAGCGGGGTGACGTTATTAAATCCGGTCATAATCTTGACATTATAACCCGGGGCCGGGATTTCCTCAGGCCGGCTGCGAGCCAGGAAACCGTCATGGATATAATTGTGTTCCGGGGATGAGAGGCTCTGGGCGGCGCCAAAAGCCACGTGGTGGTTGGTAATGATCAGTCCGTCGGCAGAAACGAAAGAACCGGTGCCGCCGCCCAGGTTGACCACGGCCATGGCCAAACACTTTGTCCCGGGTTTCCAAATATCGGCCGGGTCAAACTGGCAGCCCAAGGTCTTCATGTCGTTGGCCATGGCTGGAGTGATATTATCCAGGCGGAACATCCCTTCTTTGGCGGTCAATGTCAAAGCGCTGAAGATGATGAGAATTAAAATGATTTTTGCTTTCATGTGCGGCTCCTTTTTCGGCCTGGGGAATGAAATCGAATTATACCTTCTTCAGGTGTGAATTACAAGAAACAATCTGCTTGACTGGCTGGATGAGCTGGAAGGATAAATATGCGAAAATAAGACAGTTGTTTAGTTTTTCGTGATTTTGTTGTAATATCAGCCATATCCGGCAAAATCGGTTTTTTCTGCCGGGAAAGGAGTCAGGCATGAAGCGCAGAAATTTTTTGCGAGCCGCTCCCCTGGGGGCTGTAGCGGGAACGGCGCGGCGCGATTGCCTTGGCTGAGGTTATGATTTTGAGCACCCATTTTCAAAACGTCATGTCAACAATAAAAAAACATAAAATCCATGGCCAGGCGAGGTGAAACCATGAAAGCATTGGGAAGCGGTATCCTGTTTTTTCGTCTTTTTCAGGTTCAAAAAAAACACCCCGGCCAAGATCAGCGAAAACATCGTCAATCTTTCCCACGAAGCCTTTTGCGGATCGCTGATCCCCGATCACGTCAAGGCGCAGATGAAGCTTTTCAGCCAGATCTGAAAACACCGCCCTTGACTTTTCAAACCGCAGCCCGGCCGTGAAGCGCTATTTTTTTCTCGGGTTGAATCTCGCCATCGTCATTTTTTCTTTATGGGTTCACGACAAATCCCGCGTCTGGATGGCCCGCCGCTGCGGCGACCCGGAAGCCGCGGCCCGGCAGCGCTCTGCCGAAAATCCCTTCGCCCGCGTCGACTGGATCGGCAGCGTGCTGCTGCCGCTGTTTTTGCTCTGGCGCGGCCTGCCGGTCCTGGGCTGGACCAAACCGCTGGAAATCAATCTTGACAACCTGCGCCGCCCCAGACGCGACGGGTTGCTGATCGCCGCCGCCGGCCCCGTGGCCAACCTGTTGCTGGTGTTGGCCGGCATCGGCCTCATCCTGGGCCTGAAAACTGCCGGATGGTTGACGTCGCCGCTGTTGCTCCAGGTCCTCATTTCTTTCTGTTTGATCAACGCCTGCCTGGCGGTTTTCAACCTGCTGCCCATTCCGCCCCTGACCGGTGGTGCCGCGGCCGAACTTTTCTTGAGCGGTGAAGCCCTGTCGGCTTTCGAGGATATCAAGCCTTATGGATTCATCCTGCTGCTGGCTGGAGCATTTTTTAATTTTTTTGATTTTCTCACCCTGCCGGTCAGCAGACTGGTTATGACCATTCTGGGGTTCTGAAAATTTAAACCCGCGCTGCGTCTTTTGGTCTTGACAAGCAAGACCATCTCACTGCTTCTTTAAATAAATTCACAACCGCCTATTGAAATTTCAAAATATTTCCTATAAAATCCCATCATGGAGGGATTGATTTTCCTATCAGCACTATGTCTATTGAAGAACATTCCCAGCAGTTCAGTAAGAGAACCTCGATCCTCTCTCGTAGAGGATGAACTGTGAGCGATTTTACTATATATAAGAAACTCCATGATGTCCGCCTCCCCTTGGAAGGTCATTTTGATCTGACCTACCGTTGCAACAACAACTGCCGCCATTGCTGGTTGAGAATACCCCCCGGAGACCCTGAGCGGAATCGGGAACTCTCCTTTGACGAAATCATCAACATCGTCGATCAGGCACGCGCCTTGGGGACGCACCGCTGGTCCATCTCCGGCGGCGAGCCCATGCTGCGCCCCGATTTCCCTGAGATTTTCGATTATCTGACAAAAAAAGCAGTCTCTTATACCCTGAACACCAATGGGACATTGATCACTCCGGCCATCGCCCGGCTGCTGAAGCGGAAGGGATCAAAGCTCATCGCTTTGTATGGAGCCACTCCCGAAGTGCACGACCATATTACCCGTGTTCCCGGCTCCTTTGCTGCCCTGATGCAAGGAATTGCTTACCTGAAAGAGGCGGGAGCCGGATTCACAGTCCAACTCATCCCTATGAAAGACAATTATCACCAATATGAGAAAATGGTGAAGCTGGCCCTTTCCCTTAGCCCCTCCTATCGCGTCGGCGCCCCTTGGCTGTTCCTCTCCTCGTCGGGCTCTGCTCAACGAAACCGCGAAATTCTCGATCAGCGCCTTTCTCCCGCCGCTGTAGTGGAACTCGACCAGCCGGATATGTCAGCCGGGGAAAACCTGGAATCTGTCACAAAAGCTTCACCTTGTCTGAGCGAAAAACAGAATGAGGATGACCGTTTGTTCGCCTCGTGCATCACCAACCGCCGCGATTTCCATGTGGACCCTTACGGCGGCATCAGTTTCTGTTCATTTGTCAAAGATCCGGCCTTGCGCTATGACTGGCGCCAGGGATCATTCCGGGAGGCCTGGGAACAGTTCATCCCGTCGCTGGCCGATGCTGTCCGCGGCGGCAAAGAATACCGAGAAAACTGCAGCTCCTGCTCCAAGAGAGCTGGATGCCGCTGGTGCGCGGTCTATGGATATCTCGAGCACCGCCGCTTTTCAGCACCGGTCAAATACCTCTGCCAGGTGGCCAACGAAAATCTCCGTTTTAAAAAGGATTGGCTGCGAGATCACCGTTGCTTTTTTCGTATTGCCGGAATCCCAATCCAGATAGATACAGATCTGCCAATGTCGGAAAACACCTTCGTTTCAAAGTTCAAAAAATTTCAAATCGTTCCCAAAAGTAAAAAATCTGACATGGTGGCCATCTCTCACTGCTTCTCGCTCCCCGACCTGCGCGGTCGTGACCTGGGCAAAGAGGTCTACCGCAAGGCACCCTGGGCCATATACAAAAAGGGGCAATCATGGATATATTTGGGAATTTCGCCGAATCCACGAAGTAAATCCTATTACCAAATAACTGTGTTCAACGATGACCACAGCCGCGGCCGGATTTACCACCGCAACGCTAAGGTGTTCCAAACCGGTAACCTCCACTCCCTTTCTTTGTTCCCCACCGACCAGATTTGGTTGGCCCAGGTTCTAGCCGTGAGAAAGGGTTTTTTCCTTCATGCGGCGGGTATGAAAATCAATGGCCAGGGCCTTCTTTTTGCAGGGCATTCTGAAGCTGGAAAATCGACCACTGTCACTTTGCTAAAAGATGAGGGCGAAATTCTTTGCGATGATCGGATGATCGTCCGCCGTTGGCCCGATGGTTTTCGTGTCCACGGCACTTGGAGCCATGGCGATGTGCCGCACGTGTCGGCTGCTGAAGCACCACTGCGGGCCATCCTGTTCCTGGAAAAGGCAAAAACCAACCGTTTGATCCCTATAGAAGATCCGAAAGAGATCCTGAAGCGGATTCTCCCCCTGTTGATCAAGTCGCTGGTCACCGTTGACTGGTGGGAAAAAACTTTGGATGTTATTGAAAAGCTCGTCCGCGCAGTGCCGGCTTATCGCCTGCAATTTGACAAAAGCGGAAAGATAAAAGAAATCATTCGCGAACTGGTTGCGGATCATAAAAACAAGAGCAGACCGCGCCGCAAGAGCCGGTTGCCTTGAACCGCGCCTCCTGCTACAATGAAAATGCCATGAAACGTCCCGCAACTTCCTCGCAGAATCGCCGCACCCGAAAGGTGCCTGAGTATGTGAAGAAAAAGGATTTGAATCGTGAGTCCATTTGGAAAGAAGAGGGGCCGCTCATTTCCCAACTCGACATCGAATTAACCGAATGTTGCGACAACGACTGTATCCACTGCTGCATCAATCTTACGGAGGACGACGTCGGCGCCCGCAGCCGGGAGATGGGCACGGATTTCGTCAAGGATATCTGTACCGGACGATATTCCCGGACAACTATTTCCGATCCGGCGTTATCGTATAACTCAGACTTTCGGCGACCTTCTGATCTGGCATCCCCACATTCACTGCCTTGTGACAGATGGCTTGTTCGATTGCGATGGCAATTTTCATCCGGTTCTGGGAATCAACAGTGACCAGGCGACCATCTTGTTTCGTGAAAAAGTCTTTGCCATGATGAAGGGGAATAGCCGCATCAACGACGCCTCCCTGCAGAGATTGTCTCACTAGATGATTTCATCACACTGGTCGAAATCATAGTGAGAGCAACCAGGATAGGCGGATGATTTGTGCTGCCGACTATTGACATTTTCAAAATAATCAATAAAATGTAGAAAGTAGTTCTAATTGTATTTTAAAAGGAGGAAGTGATGGCCAACAAACCGTGGAAAAAGTCGCAACTTATCGTCCTTGCAAGGGGAAAAGCTGCAGAGCATATTCTCACTGTCTGTAAGACTAATGCTTCGAGAGGCGCAGTCTCAACCGTTGCAAATTGTGTGAAGTTTCATTGGAAAGATGCTTCGCACCAATGCGTCACCGCGGGTTGCAGCACTTCAAAGACTTCATAATATTCATTAGCGGCGATGATAGATATAAGTTACTCCAAGGAAGGCTTTTTGAGGCGTGATTCTTAACGAGATTGATTTTAATTTGATCCTGTGATCAGCCCGAACAATCCATATTAGTTCCGTGAGACGGATTGTTATCATTTCAAGAATTAAATAGCGGGGCCAACTTTTGCGGCCATTTCTCAGTTAAATTTCAAAAAGTATACCTGATTTTGATAAAAATTCTTTCTTTCAATGATTTTCACAAAAAAATCACTGCCCCCTTACGTAGACAGACAAATCAGATCCACCATGGTCGACGGATGATTTGTGCTGCCGACTATTGACATTTCAGATAATTATCTTCAAAGTGCAAGCATGGGGAAAATTGATTTTCCTATAAGTAGGGTTGAGTTTGACGGTACGCAACGCAAGGTCGTTTTTCACGGCGACTGTTTTGAGATGTATGCCGTATGCAAGGCAATGTGCTGCCGCGAGTGGGAGGTGGGCATTTCCGCTGAAGAATATGCCTCCGGTTTATACGAAGCAGAGATCGTCTGCATATTAACCGACAAGGTATGTTCTAACGCATCTCGGCAATGCATCAACCGCATGTATCGGTTGGGCAAGCGCGAGGATAAAAGCTGCGTCTATCTGGAGGAGAATCGCTGCCGCATCTACAACGAGCGCCCGCGCACGTGCCGCGATTTTCTGTGTAAAGGCGGCTGGCGGCTCGATTCGGTCTTTCCCGTTAATAGTGCGCCGCCCGATCGGAAACCACCCACCTTCACCAAAGAGACCTTTGTGGAGCGCCTGACCGAAGATATGACATTTGTATTGCCTCCTTTGCTCAAGGTGCATACCGTCTTTTATCTAAAACCGCGTAATGAAATTATTTTTATCAAGGAAATGGTCGGCGCGTGTGGCAAGTTCAACACAAGGGACAGTTTTGATTCCCCGCAATTGGACGATGCCCGGTTCATGGCGCTGATCGACCTGTTTGACAGCAAAGAACCGCTGGGGCGAATCTACCGGCGTTATTGCGCCCAAAGTACATCTCTTCTTACTCTGAAGGAGTTCTACGAGATCGTCTGGCTGTTGAACAAGCACAACGTCGTTCTCGACAGCCGAAATTTTAAAGGGATGCTAGGCGGCATGGGCGGGCTCGGTTGATGAAAGGGGCGCCTTGCTACGTGATGCGGTTTGACAAGAGCGGGGAAATTGGGGACAGCGCCCCGATTATTTTAGCCTTTCCCCAAAGGCGACCATGAAACGGAAGGATAAATGACCTACACAAAAAAGCTCAAGCCCCATGAATTCAAGATCTGGCATGGCAAGCAGCCGCTGCTGGGCCAACTCGACATCGAACTGACGGAGCGCTGCAATAACAACTGCATCCACTGCTGCATCAATCTTCCCGAAAATGACTCCAAGGCAAAAAAAAAAGAATTAAGTACGGAGCAATGGAAAAAGATTCTTGATCAGGCCGCGGAATTGGGAGCACTTGCCGTGCGTTTCACCGGCGGCGAACCGCTGCTGCGCGAAGATTTCAAGGAGCTCTATCTGCACGCCCGGCACCTGGGCTTAAAAGTGCTTTTGTTCACCAATGCCCGCAACATCACTCCGGCATTGGCTGCTCTATTTGTTAAGATACCACCATTGGAAATGATCGAGGTAACTGTATACGGCATGCGCCGGAAATCGTATGAAGCCATTTCGCGAAAACCGGGCTCTTATGCCGAATTTCGCCGCGGCGTCAATTTGCTTTTGAAGAACAAAATCCCTTTTGTGGTCAAGGGCGCCCTTTTATCGCCCAATAAAAAAGAGATTGATGAGTTCGAATCCTGGGCGGCGACCATCCCCTGGATGGACAAGCCTCCCTCCTATTCAATGACTTTCGATCTGCGCGGCCGCCGTGATTCTCTAAAGAAAAACCGGTTGATAAAAACCCTGCGTGCCACGTCAGGGGAAATTGTACATATCCTTAATCGTCACCGGGAAGCCTATTGTAAAGAGATGAACCAGTTCTGCCAAAAGTTCATCGGCCCGCCTGGAAAAGAATTGTTCAATTGCGGCGCCGGTCATGGCGGCTGCGTGGACGCCTATGGCCGTTTTCAGCCCTGTCTTTCGCTGCGAGCTCCGGATTTGACTTATGACTTGAAAAAGGGGATATTACAAGATGCCCTAACTCGGGTTTTCCCAAAACTAAAAAAAATAACTGCCAGCAATCGGACTTATTTGAAACGCTGTGCCCGCTGTTTCTTGAAAGGGCTCTGTGAACAGTGCCCGGCCAAATCATGGACCGAGAACGGCACCCTTGACACCCCGGTTAAATATCTTTGCGAGATTGCCCATGTACAGGCCATGGATCTCGGGCTGCTGATTGACGGCGAGCGGGGTTGGGAAATTACGGATTGGCGCACGAGAACAACCAAAATGAAATGAGAGGTGAATAATGACAAACAAGGTAAAACTCAATGCGGTTTATGTCCCTTCCGAAAATGTCGTCGCCCGCGAGATCGAAGGCGAGATCATCATCGTGCCCCTGACCGCGGGCATCGGCGACGCCGAAGATGATTTGTTTTCATTGAATGAAACCGGCCGGGCGGTTTGGAAATTCCTGGACGGGAAGAAGACATTGGCCCAGATCGCTAAAGCGCTTGGTAAGGAATACAACTCGCCGCTTGCCGAAATCGAAAAAGATGTCGCGGGCTTGATGGTCGAGCTGCTTAAGCGCCGCATTGTCAGCGAAAAAAAACGATCCTGAAATGGGTGTTTTGGAGTACCGGGACGAAGGGATCTCGTTGTCGGCCCCGGTGATCATGGAATTGATCGAGGCGGTCCATGAAAAAGGCGCCTCATTCAGGTTCCAGGCCAGGGGGTACAGCATGACTCCGGCCATCCGCGATGGTGACATCATTACCCTCTCGCCACTCGGCAGCAAGATACCCGGTCGCGGCGACGTGCTGGCCTTCCGTCATCCCGAGCGGCCGCGGCTGTTGGTCCACCGTGTCCTGCGGAAAAAAGAAAACCGCTTTTTCAGCAAAGGCGACAATTGTTCCGAAGCTGACGGTTGGATCCCGGCGGAAAACCTGTTGGGTTTGGTCACGAGGGTGGAGCGGCAGGGGAAAATGTTGTTCTGGCCGAACCGTTCCGAACCATCTTTTTGGATAACATTTTACTTGTTCGTTTTCCCAGGCTGGCCGCCCTGGCGCCGCAAACTGGCCTGGACATGGCGCCGGCTGCGTAGGATCATCAAGCCGGGAAAATGAAAAAAAAATTCACGGCAACAACCACTCTTCCGGAATTCCCGTTGTGGAACCGGCTCGGAGAAAAACGTATCCCCTTCTCCTTCGACTTTGAGATCACCGCCCGCTGCAACCACAACTGCCGCCACTGCTACATCAACCTGCCTGCCGGAGATCAGGAAGCGCGAGCCAGGGAACTGACGCTGCCGGAGATCAGCGCCATTGCCGATCAGGCGGTAGGCTTGGGGGCGATGTGGGTTCTTATTTCCGGCGGGGAACCGCTCCTGCGCGAGGATTTTCCGGAGATTTACCTGAGCCTCAAGCGCAAGGGCCTCCTCGTTTCGGTCTTTACCAATGCGACGCTCTTGCGGGACGAGCACCTTGAATTGTTCAAGAAATACCCGCCGCGGGACATCGAAGTCACGGTCTACGGAGTAACCCCGAAAACCTATGAGCGCGTCACCCGTTGTCCGGGCTCATACGCCGCGTTCCGCCGCGGTCTCGATATGCTGCTGAACGCTGGGATCAAGGTGCGTTTGAAGGCCATGGCCCTGCGCTCCAATGTCGGCGAACTCGATGCCATCGCCACTTTCTGCCGCCAGCACACCAAGGATTATTTCCGTTTCGATCCTCTTTTGCATTTGCGTTTCGATGGCGATGCCGAGCGCAACCGGGAGATCATTACCGAGCGACTTGCTCCAGAGGAAATTGTGAGAATTGAGCAGGCTGACGAAGAACGTTCGCAATCGCTGAAAAAAAATTGTGAGCAACTGATTTTTCCTGAAGGGGAACATCGAAACTGTCAGCATCTCTTCCATTGCGGAGCGGGCAACAGCAGTTTTACAGTCAGTTATGACGGCTATTTTCGCTTGTGTTCTTCCCTCTGGCATCCCGATTGCGTGTACGACCTGAAAAAAGGGACCCTGGCCGAGGCCTGGCAGCGCTTCGTTCCCCGGGTACGCGCCATGACTTCCGCTGCCCCGGAGTTTCTGGAAAAATGCCGCTCCTGCCCGATCGTCAACCTCTGCCTCTGGTGCCCGGCCCACGCCCACCTGGAGAGCGGCCGTCTCGACGCCTGGTGCGACTATTTCTGCCAGGTGGCCCACGCCCGTGCTGAAAATTTACGGTCAAGCATACGCAGGCCCAAAGCGGGAAAAACTGGAAAATGAGGCTGAGGAAAATACTTGGTTCTTCGATTCGTAAAATGCAGTCTTTTGGTTTTTACCGGCAAGCGGCCCGTTGGGTTTGTCCGCGTTTTGTGATCAGAGAAGCCGCCCAAGCCGATATGGCATTGATCGAAGCCCATTTTAACCCAAACTCCGATAGCCCCCCGCATCTGCTGGGTCCAGGCGTCACCAATTTTGTCGCCTGCAGAAAAAAAAAGATCACAGGCTTTGTGCAACTGGTTCGCCATGGGAAAACTGATTCTCCCTATTCCGGCTTTTGGCTCTTCAGTTTACATGTCTGGCCGCTGTACCGGGGTATGGGCATTGGCGAAGCCCTGAGCCGCAGGATCATGGAACGGGCGCGGGCCGAAAATGCCCGGGAGTTGTCTCTCCTGGTTTATGAAGACAACCAAGCGGCTTTGCGCATGTACACCAAACTTGAGTTTGCCAGGATCATTATTCCTGAATTGGAGAAAATGCTGGAGGACGAGAAAGCCTCTTCCGGCCGGCGCCGCATCGTGATGTGTCGCAAAATTTATTAGGCGGATTTTTTATTGCTCCCCTCAGCCCTGGGTGCTCCGCTCCAGGCGCTTCATCACCCTCTCTCCGCTCGGCAGGATAATGCCAGACTACGGCGACGTGCTCGCCTTCTGCCACCCCGAAAGGCCCCAAATGCTAGTCTACCGCTCTGGTTGAAATATTTTATTGCGAGTACTTTTAGTTTTCTGTGTGTCTTTTGCTTTGGTCCTGAGCAGCAGTTCGCGGCGCTTGGGTTGTGCGAAGCGTTCGATGGCGTAGCGTAGGGTGGTGCGGGGAATGGCCGGGCCGTGGCTGAGGAGGAATTTTTTCAGCCTGGCCATGTCGCGTTTGCCGGCTTCGCGCAGCACCCAGCCGTTGGCTTTTTGAATCAAATCATCGGCTACGGGGAAAAGGGCTATGGCTTGCTCGTAGATGATGTCCAGGAATCCCTCTTTTTTTGTCAATTTGAGAAACGAAACAATTGACGCCCGCTTGACCCAGCGGTTGGAGTGGCCGGGCCAGGTTTTGATCTCCTTGACCAGTTCGGGGTAACGGAGGAGCAGCGTGCCCATGACTTCCGGGCAAAAAATATCCACTGAGGCCCAGTTGGCGAGATAGTTTTGCTCCAGCCACTCTTTTACCTGGCCGAAAAGCTGGGGCGGGAATTCTTTTTTATAGCGGGCCAGGATCAGGGCAGCTATGCCCTTGGCTTCCAGTTCGGGACGTGGGAAAAGGATGGCGCACAAATGCAGCGCCTGAGCGATGCTCCATTCTTTTTTTATGGCGAGGTACAATTCGGCGGTCATGGCCCGGACCACGGGCGATGTAACTCCAAAAGAGCGTACGGTTTCCTTGAAATATTTTTGGACCTGGCGGGCTATTTCCGGGTCGGCCTGGGCGCGCAATTTTTCCAAGGCTTGGCGGGCGATAACTTGCGGAGTCAATGGGGTTGGCGGCATGGAAACCTCCTGTTTTTCAATCATGGCCGCATGTCATTTTAGCCTATTGTTACCGGATTGCCAAGGCGTTTACGGGTATCCGTTCAGTTTTTCAAAACACATGACTTGTTCACCCCTCCGCGTTTGACCTTTCCACGGCTCGGTAAAACTCAAACGGCAAACTCGCCCCGGCGCAGCCGGGACTCAAACAGTGCCGTTTCCCTCCCCAAGATGGGAGTCGTTTTCCCTTGCCGGGAAAGGTGCCCAAACTGCTTCGTAGGTTCATTCGTCATGTTTTTGCAAAACTGAATATGTATGTTGCCGGTCGGGATTTATTTTGCTTTTCAACGACGGTTGTGCTAAAAAGAAAGATGCAAATACAATCTCCCGAATCTTTCATCAAGCTGAATTTCGAACAAAGCACGGAAGAGTGGCTCTCCTGGCGGCGCCAGGGCATCGGCGCCTCCGATGCCCCGGTCATCATGGGCCATTCCCCCTGGCAGAAGGAAAGCGAGTTGCTGCTGCTCAAAACCGGGCAAATGAAAGAACGGCCGGCCAACGGTGCTATGCAGCGCGGCAAAAGATTAGAACCGCTGGCCCGCCTGGCATATGTCAACCATACGGGCATCGACGTGGCGCCGATGTGTGTGCAGTCGCTGGCCTACGCCTGGATGCGGGCCAGCCTGGACGGCTTGAGCGCCGACGGGCGCCACGTGGTGGAGATCAAGTGCCCGGGTGAGAAAGACCACCAGTTGGCCGATTCGGGTTTTGTTCCGGAGAAATACTACGCCCAGCTGCAGCATATTTTGGCCGTCACCGGCCTGGCGGAAATTTCCTACTGGAGTTTTCGCTTCGATCATACAGTGCTGCTGAAAATCAAAAGAGATGAAATTTTTATCACTGGCTTGGTAGAAAAAGAAGCCGCTTTCTGGGCCAGGGTCTGTCAGAATTAAAAACTATCGTGCTGTTCAGGTTGCAGTCGTCCGCTCCAAACGTTTCATTACCGAGAAAATGAACGTGGCCGAAAGCAAAGCGCAGCCGACCAGGATGAGCCACAAAGCCCATAGGGGCACCTTAAGCCACAGACTGCCGATGACGCTGAGCAGGTAGTTGCCAAGAGCCGTGGCTGTGAACCAGCCGTCCTGCACCATGCCCTTGTATTTGGGCGGGGCCACGCGCGAAACGAAAGATATGCCGATGGGGCTGAGAAAGAGTTCGGCGATGGTCAGGATCAGGTAGGTGGAGATCAGCCAGTAAGGGGAGACCAGCATGCCGGCCGGGGCAACTTGGCCGCCCAGCGTTTTGGGGCTGGCCAGGCCCAGCGAACCGACGATCAGGATGGCGAACGCCGCGGCCGTGTTGATTTAAAAAAATTTCACTGGCAAGCGGCAGGGGAATTTTCGGCCAGATAAAAGCAGACACTATTTTGAGACCTTTTTCGCTCTGGTTTTACGCTGTTTGCTATGGGCAATTTGCTGTGCGATAATCAAAATTTAGGAGAATGATGTCTGTTCCAAAATCGCTGCCAGGATCGCTCATTAAATTTGTCTCCCACCGGCCCGGCTCGACATTTAAAAAAATCAGGTCCGAAGCTTCGCAACGGCGTTTTTTCCGTATCAGCTGGGGAAAACAAACCTGCGTGGCTATGGTCTATCCAGAAAAAAGCCCGGATGAAGTCTCCCGTTTCCTGAATCTTTTGGATATCTATGAAAAAAACGGGCTGCGGGTGCCGGGGCTGATCGAGGCGCTGGACGACCAAGTGCTGATCCTGGAAGACGTCGGTGATCTGCTGTTGCAGAAGGCATGGCGCGAGCGCGTCTGTAGCGAGCGCCAATGCCTTCTGGCCCAATGCCGGGAAATTTTAATCAAGCTTGCCGCTGTTTCCCCGCAACTGACCACTGCCCGTCTGGACCCGACGCGATTGCTTTGGGAGATGGATTTTTTTCTGCAACACTTTGTTCCCCACTACCCTGGGCCTGAGCAAACTTCAGAAACGCTGCGCGCCGGTCTGATCCGGCTGGTCGAGAACATTGAGCCAGAAAGCACCTTCGCCCACCGCGATTTTCATTCGCGCAACCTCCTGCTTAACCGCGGCGAAATTGTGATGGTTGATTTCCAGGATTCGCTCCTCGCTCCCCGCTACTACGATTTGGTCTCCTTGGCCTATGATTCGTATCTGGATCTGGGCCGTGCCCGGGAAATTCTGCTGTCCGGCGTGAATTGGACGGCAAATGAGCGCCGGCAACTGCGTTTGACCGCCCTGCAGCGCAATATCAAGGCCCTGGGCACATTCGCTTACCAAACCTATGCCTGCGCCCATCCTGCTTATGCCCGCTATATTCCCCGCACCCTGCGCCACATCCGCGGCCACCTTCAAGCGCTGGCGGATCCCGGATTGGCCATCCTATTCAAGTATTTCTCTAAACTATCGTAATTCGTAATTCGTGAGTCGTAATTCGGTAGAGGACAACGCAGTTTTCTAGCTCGTCTCTTTGCTGTTTCGAATTACGAATTACGAATCACGGATCACGGAGCACTCCATGATATAATCACTTTATGTTGAAAATCGGCAAATTAACCTTGGAACAGCCCACCGTTCTGGCCCCCATGGCCGGGCTGACAGACCGTGTCCTGCGGCAACTCATGGACGGAATCGGCGGCTGTGGTATGCTGGTTTCGGAAATGATCGCTGCTGAAGGCCTGTGCCGCAGGAACCGCCGCACCCTGGGAATGATCGCCGACTTCAAAACACGGACGCCGCAGTTCATCCAGCTTTTCGGCGCCAATTCCGACGCCCTGGCCGAGGCGGCGGTGATCGTCTCCGCCGAAACGGCTTTCGCCGGTATCGACCTGAACATGGGTTGCCCGGTTCCGAAAGTGGTGCGTTCAGGTGCTGGCGCCGGCCTGCTGCAGGATTTGCCGCGCCTGGCGGCGGTGGTGGCCGCTGTGCGCCGCAGCACCCTGCTGCCGCTGACGGTAAAAGTCCGCCTCGGGTTCAACAAGGTGAACGTCATGGAAACGACCCGGATCATCGAGGAACAGGGCGCCGACGCCGTGGCCGTCCACTTCCGCCTTAAAAGCGAAGGCTATACGGGCCAGGCACATTGGGAACTGGCCGCGACTGTCAAGGAAAAATTACGCATCCCGCTGCTGGGCAATGGCGACATCATGACCGCGGCCTTCGCCCTGGAAAAACTGCAGACCGTGGACGGGGTGCTGATCGGCCGCGGCGCCCTGGCTAACCCCTACATATTCAGGGAGATCGCGGGACAAGCAACTGAGGAAAACGACCTGGGGGCTTATGTGCGGCGCCTGGGAGCGCTGATCGAGGAGCACTATCCTGAAAGGAAACGCCTGGGCAAACTTAAGGCCTTCACCCGTTTCCTGGTGCTGAGCCGCCCCGGCTCGCGCTCCTGGAAGCGGCGTATTTTCCTGAGCCAGGATTTTGGCGAAGCCCGCGGTTTTCTCGAAGAGACCTTCCCATGCCGGTAAAAGCCGAAAGCCGATCCGTGACCGTGGCCTTCTCGGGCGGCAAGGATTCCACAGCGGCTATTTTGCTTCTCCGTGAACAGGGTTATGCAGTTCAGGCGCTGACCATGCGCCTGGGTTTATCGGGAGAAGAGGAAAAACTTACCAGGATCGAAAATCTGGCCCGGGTAATTGAAGTCCCCTGGCGGGTAAGTGATCTGCGAGAAGTCTTTCGGGAAAAAGTGTTGGATTATTTTCTCAACGCCTACCGTTCCGGCCTCACGCCAAATCCCTGCGTGCTCTGCAACCGCCATATCAAGTTCGGGCTATTAATGGCGGAGATGAAAAAAAATCCCTCCGGCAATTTTTTCGCCAGCGGTCACTACGCTGACAAGGTCTGCCGGGGCAGTCGTTGGTTTCTCAAGGAACCGTTTGACCGTCGCAAATCGCAGATCTATTTCCTGGCCATGATTGAGCCGGCCGTTTTGGCCAAAGTTCTATTTCCGATCGCCGGCATGACTATTGGCCAGGTCCGGACCAAAGTCGCCGGTTTGCCTTTGGCCAATCTGGAGGAGAGCCAGGATGTCTGCTTTTTACAGGGTGAAACTTTGGCCTCATATTTGTCGCGCCATATTCCGGAGAATTTTACTGATGGTGATATTATCGATGTCGTCGGGAAAAAGATTGGCCGCCATCACGGCGTGATCCATTTTACCGTGGGCCAGCGCCGCGGCACCGGCCACGCCTCGGACCGCAGGCTTTACGTGGTCGGCCGCGACATGGCGGCCAACACCGTCACCCTTGGCGACGAGCGCGACTTGCTTTCGGGATCCGTGACCGTGATCAATCCAGTCTTCTGGCGGTCGCTGCAGGTCGGCGAAAAACTGCAAGTCAAGATTCGCTACCAGTTGCACGGTCATGAGGCGGAAATCAGCGAAGTAGCCACAACCCATATCCGCGCCGTTTTCAAAAAGCCGGTGCGGGCCGTGACTTCCGGCCAGTTCGGAGTTTTTTACGACGGCGACATTATCGTTGCCGCCGGCGAGATCACGACCTGATTTGTTGTTGAATATAGTGGGAAATTGCGTTAAAATAGGGTCTTGAGGTGAATGATGCCCGTCTATGATTATAAATGTCGGCAATGCGGCAAGGTTTTCGAAAAATTATTGCGATCGCTCTCGGCCGCCGATTCCGTGAAATGCGAAAAATGCGGCAGCGCCAAGGTGAAAAAGCTGGTCTCCTGCTGCGCCATATCGTCCGGGGGTAAAAGCGAGAACGTGAGTTCCGGCAAATCCTCTTCATCCTGCGGCAGTTGCTCGCACAGCCACTGCAGCACCTGCCATTAGCCGCCAAAAGCCAAAAGAAGCAGGTTCGAAGTTCGAAGTTCGATGTAAAAGACAAGAACGGGCTTGGTTCTCTTTTCTTCCCTGGACCCTATACCCTGAACCCTAAACCCTGTTCTTCAGGCTGTAGACCACGTTGCCGGAAACGATCGTATGCTCGATCGCCCCAAGCCCTTCCCAGCCCAGGAACGGGCAGTTGTTGGCCTTGGAGCGGAAATCCTTCTCCTCGATCTTGAAGCGTTTTTTCAGGTTCAAAATAGTCAGGTCAGCCGGATAGCCCGGTTTGACGCAGCCGCGGTCCTTCAATCCAAGGACGCGGGCCGGGTTGGTGGAAAATAATTCAACCATGCGGTTGATAGTCAACAACTTCGTGCGCACCAGGCGGTCGTATATTACCGCAAAAGTGCTTTCCAGGCCGATGACTCCGAAGGGGGCGAATTCGAATTCTTTGTCTTTGTCATCGCGGGTGTGTGGGGCGTGATCGGAGGCGATGCAATCGATAGTACCGTCCTGGAGGCCGCGGATCAGTTCCAGACGGTCGCTTTCGCTGCGCAGGGGCGGTTTTACTTTGTAAACGGTGTTATAGGTCTGGATCAGCTCTTCATTGAGCAGCAGGTGGTGCGGGGTGGCGTCAGCGCTCACCGGGGTTTTTAGCTTTTTGGCGTTACGGAGCAGTTCGACCGAGCCGGCGGTGGAAATGTGGGTCAGGTGCAGCCGCGAGCGGATGCGTTCCTGCAAAATCAAGTCGCGGGATACGATCACTTCTTCGGCGGCTTTCAGAATACCGCGCAACCCGTACTTGTAGGAGATGAAGCCTTCGTTGACCTGGCCATCGGCCGAGATCGAATGATCTTCCGGGTGTTCGATGATGGGCACGTCCAGCATTTTGGCGTATTCCAGGGCTTTGCGGATCAGGTCGGCTTTCATCACGCACTGGCCGTCATCGGAAAAAGCGACGGCCCCGCCCTCGACCAGGTCGGCCATTTCCACCAGGTTCTCACCTAGCTGCCCCTTGGAAACGGCCGCCACGGGAAAGATGTTGACCAGCCCGACCTGTTTGGCGCGGGCGATGATGTATTCGCTCACCGAGCGGTTGTCGTTGACCGGATCGGTGTTGGCCATGCAGGCGATGGAAGTGAAACCGCCGTGCGCAGCCGCCTTGGAGCCGCTTTCAATGGATTCCTTGTTTTCCTGGCCCGGTTCGCGCAGATGGGTGTGCATGTCGACAAAACCCGGGGCCACGATCAGTTCTTTGGCGTCGATGGTCGGGCAGCCGCTGATTTTTTTTATGGATCCGGCGATCTCCTTGAACTTGCCGTTCTCGATCAGGATATCCATAGCGCGGTCCACGGCGCCGGCCGGGTCGATGAGGCGTCCGTTTTTAATTAAGAGTTTCATGGATCTCTCCTTTCAAGAGGTAGAGCACGGCCATGCGCACGGCGATGCCGTTGGTCACCTGTTGCAGGATGACCGACTGCTCCGAATCAGCCATTGAGGTTTCGATTTCCACGTCGCGGTTGATCGGGCCCGGGTGCATCAGGATGGCTGATTTTTTGGCCAACGAAAAAATTTCGCGGTTGATGGCAAAGAGGTTGCGGTATTCACGGATGGAGGGAAAGTAGTTTTTAGCGCCCCTTTCCTCCTGGACGCGCAGCATCATGACCACGTCGGCTCCCTTGACGCCGCGGCGGATGTCGTAAAAGATGGAGGCGCCCATTTTTTCAAATTCACGCGGTACCAGCGAAGGCGGGCCGATAAGGGCGATTTCGTTGCCCATTTTCTGGTGCAGGATGATGTTGGATCGGGCCACGCGCGAGTGCAGGATGTCGCCGATAATGGCGATCTTCAGGCCGCGCAGGGTCTTGAGCCGTTGTTGGATGGTCAAGGCATCAAGCAGGGCCTGGGTAGGATGTTCGTGGAAGCCGTCACCGGCGTTGATGATCGAGGAGCGGGCGAAGGTGGTCAGGTAGTAGGGCGAACCCGAAGCGGAGTGGCGGATGACGATAATGTGCGGGTTCATGGCCTCCAAGGTCAAAACGGTATCTTTGAGGGTTTCGCCTTTTTTCAGGCTCGACAGCGATGAATTGAAATTGATCAAATCGGCGCTCAAACGCTTGGCCGCGATTTCGAATGAACTGCGGGTGCGGGTCGAGTTTTCAAAAAACAGGTTGACCACGGTTTTGCCCTTCAGAGCCGGTACTTTTTTAACCTCACGGGTGGAAACTTCGATGAAGGCCTCGGCCGTTTCCAGGATTGTCTCGATGTCGGCAACGCTGAGATGTTCGATACCGAGCAGGTGATTTTGCTTGAAGGTTTTTTCTCTCATGCTAAAATCTCGTGGGTTCCATGATCAGCACCTGGTCCTGGCCGTCGATTTCCTCCAGCATCACCTTCACCCTTTCGCGGCGCGAAGTGGGCAGGTACTTGCCCTTGAAGTCGGGGCAGATGGGCATTTCGCGGTGGCCGCGGTCAATGAAGGCGGCCAGCTGCACCGACGCCGGCCGGCCCAGTTCAAAGATCGAGTCCATGGCGGCGCGGATGGTGCGGCCGGTAAATACCACGTCATCGATTAAAATGATATCCCGGTCCTCGATGCTGAAATCGATCTGGGTTTTTTTTACGGCTGGTTGCTTCTCGTGCTTGTGCAGGTCGTCGCGGAACATGGTGATGTCGAGGATGCCCAGGGGGATGTCGATGCTTTCCAGTTCCTTGATCAGTTGTTGGATGCGGCGGGCCACAAAGACGCCCTTGGTCTGGATGCCGATCAGTACCAGGTTTTCGGCCTCGCGGTTCCGCTCCAGTATTTCCATGGCCAGGCGCAGGAAGGTGCGTTTCATTTTTTTTTCATCCATGATTTTGGCCTTGATTTTTTCTTCCATGAGTTTCTCCTTTGGTGGCAAACCCAATTATAGTAAAAAAATAGAATTTTGCAAGCGTTTGGAAGGCCGCCTTGTCAGTTCAAACTTGTCCGCAGCAGTTCGGCCACCTCGGTGATTTTGGAAAAATCCTCGCCGCGCCCCTCGATCAGGTTTTCGCTGCCGCCGCCCTTGCCGTTCAGCAAAGTAAAGATATGGCCACTGATGCGGCGCAAGTCAGAATTCCCCCGGCCGCGGCCGATAACAACGTATTTTTGCGGGGACTGCGAGTATGCCAGCACATTCTTGCCGCAATTAAGGAGAGAAGTGGCGAAAAAGCGCAACTCGGGGATGTCGAGTCCGTTGAATTCCCGGATGGTGAGTGAACCTTCCCGGGCGCTTTCGGCGGAGATCTCTCTTTCCAGTTCGCGGCGCTGCGCTTTTTTCAGGGCCCGGCGCAGTTCATCTTTCTCTTTCAGCAGTTTTTCCACTTGGAGAGGTATTTCCGCCAGGGGCAAAGTGACGGTACGCTGAAGATGCTGAGTGACCTCGTGCTTTAGTTGGTAATCGCGCAGGGCGCGATAGCCGGCTGCGTAGTACAGGCGGATATTGGAACGTATGCGTTCGGCCTTGATGATCTTCAGCAGGCCGATCTCGGCGCTGCTTTTCAGGTGGGTGCCGCCGCAGGCCGACTGGTCGAGGCCTTCTATTTCCACCACGCGGATCTTGCCCTGGCGCTTGGGAGGCTTGCGCAAATGCAAAGCGGATATGTCGTCACTTTCAAAAATGCGGACAGGCAGGTTGGCGAAAATCAGGCGCGCGCATTCCGCCTCTAATAGCAGCGTTTCTTTCTGGATGAATTCGGCCCTGCCGATTTCAATTGATGAATGGTCGGGGCCGATGGCGAAAGAAAGAGTGGGTGCGTCGAAAAGGCGGACCAGGACCTGCGAGAGCAGGTGCTGGGCGGTATGCTGCTGCATGTAGTCGTAGCGGCGCGGGAAATCGAGCTGCAGGCAGGCCTCATCCTGGCCGGGGTCCCGCTCCAGCACGTGGATGATGTCGTCATCCTTAGTTGCCAATTCCAGAATTGGGAAACCGTTGATGGTGCCATGGTCGGCGGGCTGGCCGCCGCCCTCCGGGCAAAAAATCGTGCGTTCGAGACGGACGCGAAAACGCCCGTCCCGTTGTTCTTTGCCGGTGATCAGCACCGTGATTTCCCGGCAGTAGGAGTCGTATTGATAAATTTTATCGGTCATCTCAATGTCGGGAATTGTCCCCATCCGCCGTCCAGCAACAGCAAGCTTAAATAAGCCAATATTTTCTTCATGGCCAAAACTCCTTTTTTTCGCTCCAGCAGCTTTATTTTTAATCGAAAGCGCGATTTTTGTCAATTTTTACGGCCTTGCTCATTTTTTTGACATAAAGAGTTTTTTTGCTTAGAATGATTTTTTGATTTTGCTCGAGGAGGTATATGCGCATGAAATCCGCAAGAGTAGAAGGCATAAAAAAACTCTGGCTGACTCTGGCCGCGGTGCTGGTTTTACTGGCAGCAATGTTGCCGGCAGTTTCCCAGACAGAAACCCGGCCGGCGATTTATGACCCGGCGGCCGACATGAAATCGTTGATTGCCGCGGCTGTAAAAACCGCCGGGCTGGAAAACAAAAATATCCTGTTGATGTTCGGCGGCAATTGGTGCCCCTGGTGTCATCGCCTGCATGCGCTTTTCCTGGCCGATGCCCAAATAAAAAAAGTTCTGGCCGAGCGCTACATCCTGTTGCTGGTCGATGTCGGAGAGAAACCTGGCCAACCCTTGAACCGCGACCTGGTCGATCTCTACCGGATCAAGGATTTCGGTTATCCGGCTTTGGCCGTTTTGGATAAAGCCGGCCGGTTGCTTTGCACCCAATCCAGCGGAGTTTTGGAAAAGGACAAGGGTCACGACCCGGTCAAAGTCCTCGCCTTTTTACGAATGCAGGTCAGTGATTGATACCCGTCCGGGTATCCATGTAATTCGAGTACACGCATGTTCGCTTATCAAAAAGACGGCCGATTTTTCGTCCAGGCTGCCCGCGGACTTGACGAATTGGTGCGTTCGGAATTGGCAGAGCTTGGTGCCCAAGACATTGAAATCGCCAACGGCGGCTTGCATTTCCGGGCCGATGCCGCCGGCCTGTACCGCGTCAACTATTGTTCGCGGCTGGTGTCACGGGTGCTGGCCCCATTGGCCTCATTCGCATGTTCTTCAGATACAATGCTTTATGATGCGGCCCGAACCCTTGATTGGCAAGCGCTCCTTTCCTTGGAGAAGAGTTTTGCCGTGTTCGCCAATGTCCGCGACAGCCAGATTTCGCATGCCCACTATGCCGCCTTGCGGCTGAAAGACGCCATCGTCGATTATTTCCGCGACCGCTGCGGCCGCCGCCCCAATGTGAATACCGAAAATCCAGACCTGGGGATCCATCTGAGTATCCACCAGGACCAGGCGTTTATCAGCCTGGACACATCGGGCGGTTCACTGCACCGCCGCGGTTACCGGACGCAATCGGTCGCGGCCCCTTTGCAGGAAACACTGGCCGCGGCCTTGGTGCGCATCAGCGGTTGGCAGGGGGAAAGGCCCTTGGTCGATCCCATGTGCGGCTCGGGAACCATCGTGGCCGAAGCGTTCATGCATTATTGCCGGGTTCCTTCGGCCTTTAAAAGGGAGAAATTCGGTTTTGAAGTCCTGCCCGATTTTGACCCCCGGGTCTGGGAGCGGGTGCGCCGCGAATCCGATGCGGCTATCCGGCCGCTGCCGGAGGGGTTAATCCGCGGCAGTGACAATGACCGCCAGGCCATGGATGCCGCCCGGCGCAACTTGCGTGAGATTCCGGGGACCCGCGGTGTGCCCCTTGAGCGTAAGGATTTCCGCGAGCTGCCTGAAATCAGGGACGCCACCATCATCTGTAACCCGCCTTACGGTATCCGCGTCGGTGAATTGGAAGCGACACGTTTTTTGTACAAGGAACTTGGAGATTTTTTAAAGCAACGCTGCCAGGGTTCGACCGCTTACGTGCTCTGCGGCAACCTGGAGCTAATCCCGGCCATCGGCTTGAAACCGGCGCGGCGCTTTCCCCTGTTCAATGGCCCGATCGAATGCCGGCTTTTAAAAATAGAAATTTATTGAATTCAGGCTGCTCTTCCATCCAGCCGGTCTTTCCGGGATCTCAGGCTGCGGAAGGCTTCCACGATCAGCAGTACAGCCAGGAGCAGGAGAACCACAGCAATCAGGCCGATGGCTGATAATCGATATTGGCGGATCAACAGCAACAATGACCAAAGTGTCATGGAGATCATGAAAAGCATGGGCAGCAAGGTGAATATGAATTTCTTGCCCATTTTCCTGAGCCAAAGCGTAATGACCAGCAGGGTCAGGGCGGCCAGCAGCTGGTTGGAAGCGCCGAAAACGGGCCAGATCGCTTTCCAGGCCGGGATGGCTTTGCCCTGGGCATCTTTCAAGGTGATGAGAACGAACACCGCAGGCAGGGCCAGCGTGGCCATGGTGGAAAAATAGCGGCTGCGGGATCCTTTCAGATTGAAGAACTCCTCGAAAATATATCGTCCCAGGCGGGTGCAGGTGTCCAGGGTGGTCAGGATGAAAGTGGAAAGGGCCAGCAGTCCGAAGGAGTAGCCCAATTTTTCGGGCAAGCCCAGAACGGCGAGGAACCTGCCCATACCGCGGCCGTAAATGACCAGCGGCGCCTGGTTTAGCAGGGGGTCGCTTTTGGCCAGGATCATCACCGTGACCAGGGCCATGACCGCTACGGTTCCCTCGATGAGCATGGCGCCGTACCCGATCAGTCTGGCGTCTCCTTCCCGGTCCAGTTGCTTGGATGAAGTCCCCGATGCGACTACCGCGTGAAAACCGGAACAGGAACCGCAGGCCACGGTAATGAACAGGATGGGAAAAAGAGAACCCAGTTGGGGATTGGTCCATGCGGTCAGCGCCGGTAAGCTGATGCTCAAACCGCCGAACAGGATGCCGATGAAAGCGCCCAGGACTGAAGCGTAGAGCAGGTAGGATGAAAGATAGTCACGCGGCTGCAGCAGGATCCAGACCGGCGTGGTCGAGGCGACAAAGCAATACAGGATGAGAAAGATGTCCCAGGTGTTGGCCGGATCGCCTCCCAGCAGCACCGGTATATGGGTGGCCTGAAGCGGAATCTGCTGGCCGACCCAGACGGCCAGAAAAACCAGGGGGACAAAAATCAGCGAGGCACGCCAGACCTTTATTTTGAAGCGGTAGACAGCCAGGCCAAAACCGACGGCCAGGAGCATGAATATCAAAGAGGATGAGGCCACGCCGCCGTCGGCGATGAAAGTTGCCGAAGTCAGGTCGGTAAATACTACCAGTACGTAGACCAGGGCTAGCCAGATAAAAACCAGCATCAGTTTGTAGGCCATGGGGGACATGGTTTCACGGGCGATGGTGGCGATGGAACGCCCCTGGTGGCGGACCGAAGCGATCAAGGCCGAAAAATCGTGAACGCCACCTATGAAAATGGCTCCCAACACTACCCAGAGCAGGGTCGGGGCCCAGCCGAAAGCTGTAGCGGCGATGATCGGACCGACAATGGGGCCGGCGCCGGCAATGGATGAAAAATGGTGACCGAGCAGGACCGCTTTGTTGGTCGGGACCCGGTCCATACCGTCGTATTCGCTGTGAGCCGGGGTAGGCCGATCGTTGTCCAGGTCGAATTTTTTACTCAGAAAGCGGCCGTAAAAAATATAGGCCAGAATAAATGCGCCAATCGCCAGTAAAAAAAGCAAGGTCAACATGGGTTACTCCTTGTTCCTGACCCAGCAGAGCCGGATAAGAGCCTTAGATAGCAAATTCAAAATTTGTTCTAAAAAGCTAACAAATTTTAGAATTTGCTATAAGGCTCTAAAATATGGAATGTAGCAGAGCCATACATTGCTGTCAAGGTGGATTAGGCATCACTCTAAGGTTGTTTATTTTTCGAAATATAATTCCAAAGCTTCTTTCAAATTGGCCACCGCCGCGTCGAGTGTTGTGCCGAAACTGGAAACATCCACATTCAGGCACTGGGCCACATAATATTTATCTTCGCGATAAACGACATATTTAATATTTTTCATCGATCTCTCCAGAATAACAATAACCTCAATGCAATTAATTTTCAAGCTGAAGTGTTAAATTGGTAGGGGCGATTCACAGCACAAATCATCCGCCCTATCCTGGCGGATATGATTTGTCTGTCTCCCTTGGGGATGAATCGCCCGTACACGAACCGCCCTTTCATTCCGATAAAATCCATGCGGGTACACGGACCGGGGCAATTCGTGAATTGCCCCTACGGATCCAACAGGCCAATTATTTAATCAATACGGGGTTTGCTTTCATTTGGGCAAAGCGTTATAGTGAATATTAAAAAAGTCATAGCGAGAGAGATGAACGCCATGGACAAGAACCGGGAGAAACTGGAAGGGCTGATCGGGTTTTTTGAAAACAATATTCGCCAGTACATGGGCGGCGGTTACGACGAAGCCAAGGCCCGGGTCGATTTCATCGACAAGTTTTTCGCGCTGCTGGGCTGGGACATCGCCAATGAGCAGGGTCACTCCGAGCAGTACCGCGAAGTAACTCGCGAGGACCGTTTGGAGATTTCCGGCCGTATCAAAGCTCCTGACTATTGTTTCCGCGTCGGCGGTGTCCGGAAATTTTTCGTCGAAGCCAAAAAACCCTCGGTTAATGTCAAGAGCGACATCGTCGCTGCTTTCCAGCTGCGGCGTTATGCCTATACGGCCAAGCTCCCCTTGTCGATCCTGACCGATTTCGAGGAGCTTGCCATTTATGATACGCGCATCAAGCCCGACCAGCACGACAATTCGTCGGTCGGTCGCGTTTTTTATTGCACCTACAAAGAATATCCGAAACACTGGGATTTCATTTTCGACACTTTTTCCAAGGAGGCCATCTGGAAGGGGAGTTTCGATCGCTATGTCGAGGAAAACAAACACAAGAAGGGGACGTCGGAAGTCGATAAAGAGTTCCTCAAACTGATCGAGAAATGGCGCGAAAACATCGCCAAGTCGATTGCCCTGCGTAATCCTGATCTATCCATTTATGAATTGAACGACGCGGTACAAAAGACCATCGACCGCATCATCTTTTTGCGTATCGCCGAAGATCGCGACATGGAAAAATACGGACGATTGCAAACAATTTTGGAAAACAAAAAAGAAATTTATCCCCAATTGGTTTCCTTGTTCGCCCAGGCGGACGCTAAATACAATTCCGGGATCTTCGATTTCAAGGCTGACCAGTTGACGCCGAAATTGAAGATCGACGACAAGGTATTCCGGGAAATCATCAAAGATCTTTATTTTCCCGAATCACCTTACGAGTTTTCCGTACTGCCGGTCGAGATCCTGGGCAATATCTACGAGCAGTTTCTGGGCAAAACCATCCATCTGACCGCCGGCCACCAGGCCAGGGTCGAGGAAAAACCGGAAGTTCGCAAAGCCGGCGGGGTCTATTACACGCCGAAATATATTGTCGATTATATCGTCAAAAACACCGTGGGGGAATTGATTAAACATGATCATTCCCCGCGTAGGGGCGGTTCATGCTTGTCCCCGTCAGGGGGAACCGCCCTTTTGGATATCGCAATTCCGCCGCTAAAAATCCTTGACCCGGCCTGCGGTTCGGGTTCGTTCTTGATTGCCGCCTACCAATATATGCTGGACGTGTACCTGGAATATTATTCCGGGATGTCGGCCAAGGGCCCGGCAAAAAAAGACGAAAAAATCTTGCAGCGCTCTTTGAAAGAGAACCGGATCTATCTGGTAAAGCAGAATGAATACCGGTTGACCATCGGCGAAAAGCAGCGCATCCTGCAGGAACACATTTACGGCGTGGACATCGACCGCCAGGCAGTCGAAGTGACCAAGCTCTCATTGCTGCTGAAACTTCTGGAGGGCGAGAACAGCGAATCGACTGGCTATTTGTTCAAGTATTCAGACATCAAATTGCTGCCCAATTTATCTGATAATATCAAGTGCGGTAATTCCCTGATCGGTTCAGATTTCTATGATACCGTACAAAAGGACCTTTTTGCCGATGATGAAGTGACGCGCCGGCTCAACGTCTTTGACTGGAACAAATCATTCCCCGAGGTCTTCCAAGACGGCGGTTTTGATATCGTGATCGGCAACCCGCCTTATGTGCGCCAGGAGGGGCTGGGCGAATATAAGGAATATTTTTCAACCCATTATCAGGTGTATCACGGTGTAGCTGATTTATATGCCTATTTCATCGAAAAAGGAATCAGTCTTTTGAAGAAAGATGGATTGTTCGGCATCATCGTGGCCAACAAGTGGATGCGAGCCAGCTATGGTGAGCCGCTGCGCCGTTTCCTGAAGGGCAAGGAAATTCTGGAGATTGTCGATTTCGGCGATTTGCCGGTATTTGAAAAAGCTACGACCTACCCGTGCATTTTGCGGGTGAAGAATGCAAATGTTTTGGGCGAAAAAGGCGCATCGCGATGCGCCCCTACATTCGCCGCGGTCAACATGAAAACATTGTTGTTCGGCGACCTGTCCGCTTATGTTGAGGCGAATAAATTCCAGATTGATGTAGCGCAATTGGATGATGCCGGCTGGGCTTTAGTTGGAGCCGATACCCAGGCTTTGCTGCAGAAATTGAAAGCCTTAATCGGAAGCGGCCGCGCCGTCACCTTGGGAGAATATGTAAACGGCAAGATTTATCGTGGAATTTTAACTGGATTAAACGAAGCATTCGTAATCGACGAAGCAACTAAAAATAGATTGATCAAGGAAGATCCAAAATCCAAGGAGATCATCAAACCCTTCCTCGCTGGCCGGGATATTAAGAGATATCAACAACCGGTCAGTGACAAGTACTTGATTTTCACCCGGCATGGGATCGATATTAAAAAATATCCGGCCATTGAAAATTATCTGTTGCCATTTAAAGATCGTTTAATGCCCAAGCCCAATAATTATAAAGGCAAGGAATGGCAAGGTCGAAAACCTGGAGCTTATAACTGGTATGAAATTCAGGACACGATTGACTACTTTGAAGAATTCGAAAAACCGAAAATCATGTGGCCAGAAATAGCTGGGGATGCAAGGTTTGCATATGACACATTTAACCTTTATGCGAATAACAAAACATACTTAATTGCAAAACCAGATCTTTATCTTTTAGGATTATTGAATTCTTCATTAATTCGATTTTTTATTCATAGTGTTTGCACAGATCTTCAAGGAAGTTCTTTTAATTTCTCAGCAATATTTGTTACCCGATCGCCAATTCGGATAATTGATTTTTCCAGCAGAGAGGATAAAAAAGCAGAGGATCTTATTGTTGAGATGGTTAAAACTATGCTCGATCTGCAAACGAAATATCATAATTCACGCTTGGAAAATGAAAAAAACATGTTCAAAAAACAGATTGAGATCCTGGACCAAAAAATTGATCGACTGGTTTATGAATTGTATGGGTTAATGGAGGATGAGATCAAAATTGTGGAGCAGAAGGATGCCTGATCCCGTAGGGGCGATTCATGAACCGCCCTTTTATATCGAAACAATCGACGTTGCCAAACAAGCCGGGGCAATTCGTGAATTGCCCCTACGGAAGATAAATGGTTTTTAATGCCGATTATCATCATCGCCGATCCATTCGCATGAAAGAATGGGATTATTCTTCTTTTGGTTTTTATTTTGTGACGATTTGCACATACAGAAAAGAATTTTTATTTGGCAATATCGTTGACCAGCAAATGGTTTGTAATGAATTGGGTGGAATTATTCTGAAAGAATTTTTGCAAATTCCGGAACGCTTTTCCAATAGTGTTTTGGATTGTTTCGTGGTTATGCCGAATCATGTGCATTTTATTTTGTCCGTAGGGGCGATTCACAGCACAAATCATCCGCCCTATCCTGGCGGATATGATTTGTCTGTCTCCCTTGGGGATGAATCGCCCGTACACGAACCACCCTTTCTTGTGGTTCACGAACCGCCCTTTGATTTTGATAATATCCAATCGGATGCACAGACAGGGGCAATTCGTGAATTAGGGGCAATTCGTGAATTGCCCCTACGGGATAAACGTCGGAAAATGCTGTTATTTAAAATGGTTGGGTATTTCAAAATGAATTCGGCCAAGAAAATCAACGATATCCGCCAGTCATCGGGTTGTCCTGTTTGGCAAAGAAATTATTTTGAACGAATCATCCGCGATGAAAATGAATTGCAACGAATTCAGGAATATATTTTGAAAAATCCTTTTAATTGGAACCAAGACGAAGAAAATCCAGATATTATTTTAAAATGAGTTTGATTTACGCTGGTAGGGGCGATTCACAGCACAAATCATCCGCCCTATCCTGGCGGATATGATTTGTCTGTCTCCCTTGGGGACGAATCGCCCGTACACGAACCGCCCATTCTTTTTGATAAAATTATATGAATAAACGGACCGGGGCAATTCGTGAATTGCCCCTACGGCAGCGTGCGCAGGAAAGAGCGGCGGGCGGTTTCGACCAAGAAGAGGAGCAACAGCCCCAGGGCCAGAAAATAGGGGAACAGTTCCGTGGTTTCATAATAGTTTTTGGTCTTGATCTTGGTTTTTTCCCAGCGATCGATCTCGCTGAAAATGTTCTGCAGCGAATCGCGATCGGTGGCCCGGAAATACATGCCGCCGGTGGTTTTGGCAATTTGTTGCAACAACGCTTCATCGATTTCCACGTTGACCATAACATACTGCTGGCGGCCTAAAGAATCGATCACCGGATAGGGAGCTTCGCCGCGGGTGCCGACACCGATAGTGTAGACCTTGATGTTGAAGTCCCGGGCCATCTTGGCCGCGTCGCGGGGATCGATTTCACCGCGGTTGTTCACGCCGTCGGTGAGCAGGATGATGATTTTGGTCTTGGCCCCGGAATGCTGGATGCGATTTACCGAAGTGGCCAAAGCCATGCCCAGCGCCGTTCCATCCTCCAGTTCGCCGAGGTCTGTTTCCTGCAGATAAAATTTCAAAATGTCATAATCGATGGTCAGCGGGCACTTGGTGTAGGAGGTGGCGGCGAAAATAACCAGCCCCAGGCGGTCGGTCTTGCGCTTCTCAATAAACGAGGCGATCACCTCTTTGGCCACTTCCAGCCGGTTTTTAGGCTTGAAATCTATGGAAGCCATGGAGCCGGAAATATCCAGGGTCAGGAGAATATCCATGCCTTTCTGTTCTTCCACCTGGTAGGTGTTGAGCAGTTGCGGCCGGGCCAGGGCCAGGATGAAGAGTAGCAAAGAAACCATTTTGAAGCGGTTCAGGTTTTTAAGCAGCGCCACTTTCCATGTCGGCTTCGCTGCGGGCAGTAATTTTTTCGCGGCAAACCAGATGTGACGCCGCCCTTGGCGAGTCAGAAAATTGTTCCACCACAGGAGCAAAGGCCACAGCAGCAGAAGCAGTAGATAAATTTTAGCGGCCAGTCTGAACATTGCTTGCCTCGGTTTCCAGGCTGCGTCTTTTTTTGTACTTGCCGGTCAGGGTCGTGATTTTTTCGGCCAGAGTGCTGATGATCATTGTTTCCGGAATCTGCTTGGCAAATTTTACCAGGTCGGCTTGCCGGAAAATATCTTCCATGCCGACAATAATGGCACTGTCTTTTTCGCTGCCTTTAAGATGGGCAATGATCTCCGTGGTAGTGAAATCGTCGGCGTTAAAACTGTAAGCACGCGCCAGAAAGTGCTTGATGATTTCTCCCAACAGAATGAAAAACAGCTTATATTCTCCTTTTTGCGGCAGTTTTTTCTGCCATAATTCCCTGACGCGCAATTCTAGTTCGATTTCGGGCGCTGGCAGGCAAGTGTCCGCGTGAAAAGATTTTTTTCTCATTTTGCGTTTCAGGATAAGCAGGATTACACCAAGAAGCAGAATCAATCCGGCGCCGGCCAAATATTTCAACAGGTGCAGCGGGTTGCCATTGATGGCCAGCAGTTTTTTCAAAGGCTTGATATCCTTGTCGTTTTCACCAAGCAGTGAACGGATCCTGATGGTTACCGTGCCGCTTTGTTCTTTTTCCTTGACCGCTTTAGCGGACAGCAGTTCAATAGCCAAGGGACCGACGGTAAAATCCCCGGTTTTGAAAAAGGCGATGGTGATCACCTGTTCAAATGTGTGCCATTCGGCGGTTTTGATCAGCGGTTGGCTTTGATGACGGATGATATCATAATCGCCCGTCGGAACGGAAACTTTCATTTCATCAATGTTTTCGAGGCTGCGCACGATTAGGCGCAATTCCACGTGTTCGGCGATGGTTGCCGTCAAAGTGGAGGCGGACAATGTTACCTGAGCGGCGTCGATCAGTCGCGGCAGGAGCAGCAGCTGTAAAATCAAGAGCAGGCGGCAAGTCTTCATCGGGAAAATTTGTGTTTGCGTTTTAAAAACAGATCAAACAGCGGTTTCTCATAATCAGTTTCCGAGTTGATGGTAATGGCATCGATGCTGTACTTGCGGAAAAGATCGGCCAGTTGAGCGGAGCGGGTATTGTTGATATTTTTATAGTCCAAGCGGACAGAGGACCGGCTGAAATCGGCGCTGAATTCTTCCCCGCTTTCCAAATCCTTAAGCTGAAATATCCCCCGCTGCGGCGCTGCAAGCTCCCGGCGGTCATTAATCGTGACGGCAATCAGGTCGTGCTTACGGCTGGCGATTTTCAGCGCTGTGGCAAAATTATCGTCCAAAAAATCAGAGATTAAAAAAACCACGGCTTTCTTCTTCAGCAGTGAAGTCAAATAAGCCATAGCGCTGCCGATGGAGGTGCCCCGGCCCTGGGGTTTGAATTCGATAATGTCGCGGATTAGGCGCAGCAAATGGGTGCGGCCTTTCTTGGGCGGAACAAAAATTTCGATGCGATCGGTAAATATCAACAGCCCGACCTTGTCGTTGTTAAACATGGCTGTGAAGGCTATCAAGGCGGACAACTCGACGGCGATATCCTTTTTGCTCTTGTTACCGGAGACAAATTGCAGGGATGCCGAAAGATCGATAGCCAAAATGATGGTCAGTTCCCTTTCTTCAACAAATTGCTTGATAAACAACCGGCCCAGGCGCGATGAGACATTCCAGTCGATGAAGCGGATGTCATCACCAAACTGGTATTCCCGGACTTCGGAAAACTCCATGCCCCGGCCTTTGAAGGCTGAATGGTATTGTCCGGCGAAGATATCCCGCGCCGCTTTCCGGGAAATAATTTCTATCTTTCTGATTTTCTTGAGGGTTTCTTCGCTGATCATGGGCTTACGGCTGGCGGTCGATTTGGAATCACATTGATTCGATGATGATTCTACCGCTGTAGCTGATTTTAAAATTCATCGGATAGACCAGCTTCATGTTCCAGACCTTGGGCATATTTTCAGTCAACTGTATGAACGAATTTTTGAGTTCCATGGGGATTTTGGCAATTATTTCAATACCTTCGACAGCGCTGAAATTCAGCTTTATGTTTTTGTCGCGGCAGTAAAATTCCAGGGTGTAGTTGCTGGCCGATGTGTTCTGGATATAAATCATGGAAACATCGAAAACTTTTTCATCCATCGTTGCTCACTCCTTGCTCCGGGGCAGTCGTTTTTGACTAAACCATATTTTAACAGAAATCAAACTTATTCCCAAATAGTGGCAGCCGGATTGGCCTCCATTTTATTAAATATACCATAAGTTGTGGGTTTTTTGCCAATCGGCAGCCCAAGTTTTCAGTTTGCCAATCAGGAAATCCCTGATGGCGAAACTATTGATTTTTATTATTTGTTTTGCTATAAATTGGCCGGAGAAAAATAGTGGTGAGGTAGGAAAGGGAGAGTATGGCCAATCAATATCTCATTTTTTGCTGGCATTGCCAGGCCGAATTTGACGCTTCGTCAGCTTCAGATTGCAGCCATGCCAACCCGACCAAAACCTGCCCTTTTTGCCTGAAATGCTTCTGCGATGCGTCGAAAGACTACAAAAAAAAATATGTGAGGAATTGCCCCAAGGAACTGCTGGCCGAATACACTGGTGCCAAGGATTCCTCGTATTTGAAGATCGGTGAAATTTTGGTCAAGGCCGGCAAAATTTCAATCGAGCAGTTGGACACGGTGCTGGACAAGCAAAGAATCGTCAACAAGAAACTGGGGGAAGTGCTGATCATGATGTCGTTGCTCACTCCGGATGAACTTCAGCTTTATTTGTTGAACCAGAAAAATGTGGAAACAATCGATTTGAAAAATATCAAGAATGCCAGTCCAGCGGTTATAACCGCGATGAGATTTTTTATGAAATTTTCATCATGGACAATCAGGAAAGGTCTTTTTTCAAGGAAGAATATCTGTTCATCCTGGACAAAAAAATATCTGCAGCCGGTTATTTGACCATCTCCCAAAAAATTCTCAACCGCGTATTAAAAGGAGAAATTTCTTACCAGGAGAGTTGCCGTTTTTTTTAAATCAGGCTTTGAAATTGCGGCTGCAATCGAGACAGACGAATTTGTGCGGCCGCATCAGGGCACGCCGCTGTTCTTTTTTTTTCTGCCAAAGCAAAAACATCGCCAGGATGATCAATATGCCAACCGGCAAACTGGCATGGCTGAGCAGAAAAAGGAGAAAAACGATGAATAGAACCAAGAACAATAAAAAGATAGTCAGGATGATTTCACTGAAAGTCTGCTCGGTCCGGGCGTTTTCTTCATTTTCAAAAGGCAGGGTGGCGCTGGAACCGCAGGCCGGGCAAGTGGGATTGACTTTATTCCTTGGCAAGTAATATCCGCGTCCCCAGAGCCTGGTTGAATTCGGAAAAAAGTTTCTGGCCGTCGCCGCTTTTAAGCTGCTCGCTGAAAATATTCATGCGTGAATCCAGTAAATCGAGTAGGTGCAGGAGGTAAGCTTCCGGGGTTTTGGGAACTTCGGGCGCACCGTATTCCTTTTCACCATGGTGCGAGAGGATCAAATGCTGGATGCGGGTGCTGAGGGCAGCCGGGAAATCGGCAATTCGATTTTTTAAATTTAAAAAAATGGTCAGGCTGATGACGACATGCCCAAGCAAACCTCCCTCCAGTGTTGTTTCCAGGGCGGGCTGGGTTTTAAATTCGGCGGTTTTACCGATATCGTGAAACAGGGCGCCAATGAGCAGTAATTCCTTATCCAGGCCGTAATGGGGGGCGAGGGCCAACGCCATTTCCAGCACCGAATAGGTATGCTGCAGCAGACCGCCGGCAAAGGCATGATGGATTTTTTGGGCGCCATAGGCCTGTTGCAAGGACGGTCCGTATTCCTCCTTGAAAAATTCGACCAGTTGGAGCAAGTGGGGATTGGTCAGGTTAGCGGCGAGCAGAGAAAACATTTCTGCCAGCAGCGCCGCACTGTCGAAGGGCGGAGTTTCATTGTAATCGGCACGGTTAAAGTCCGTATCGTTGGCGGCGATGACGCGCAGATGGTTGATGGTGATTTGTTTTTTGCCTTTGTAGTCTTTGATTTCACCGCTGATTTTGTAAATTTCTCCTGCCTGTATCAATTTGTAATATTCGTCGACGTTGTTCCAGATTTTTGCCGGCATGCGCCCGCTTTTATCCATCACGGTCAGATCTAAAAAATCGTCCCCGTTCTTCGTCTTTTTTTTGACTATTTCCTGGACGCGGTAATACCAGGTGACTTTGTCACCGCTTTGCAGACTGTCAATGAAACATATTTTGGCCAGCGGTTTTTCGAAAAGATTCATTGGCGGCTCCTTAACTTGATCTCAATATTATAATTGGAACGGAGATTATTCAGCCATGTGGAAAGCTGTTCTTCTGTACGCAGCTGGCGCAGATATTTTTCAATCACCGGGGCCATTTCGACCAGGTTTTTAGGTATCAGGCCGAGTCGTTGCTGAGAGGGGATATAGTCGTTATTGTAGAAGTTTTCAATTTCATTAAAGGGGACGGTTATTTCCATTTGGAATTTTTCCTTGAGTACTTTTTCATACAGTACTTTTTCCCTGATGAAATTCTGTAAATCGCTCCAACTCATAGTGAAATTGTTCAGCACGGCCAGCAATTTTTCCAGTGAACCGGCTTTTTTCAGAATTGATGTCTGGACCTGCTCAAAATCTTCTTCGCTCAGGTTGAACTCGTCATTGAATTCCAGGTAAATCACCTTGTAATTGATCAGGTCGGAAAGTACCCTGAAATAGAAATTTTCCTCGGTTTCGTTTTTTTGCCTGAGCACGGGATAAAAAGCAATGGCCCGCTCGATGTCGTGGATGGTGATGATTTCCTCATTGACCACGGCGGCGATTTTATCCACCAGGATCGGGCCTGGTTGCAGCAGAATGAACAGCGAGAGCAGGGCTTTAACGATCATGGGTCATCACCGTCAGTAGTCCGGAATTGCTGAGCAAGCGTTTCATCTGTACATGGTAGCAAAATAAAGATTTGGATGCAATGTTTCGCTTGGATTTTTCCGGACTGTATCCGGCCTTGTAAGTCTGGTCAACTTGATCTAAAATCAAGGCATCATTCTAATCCAGCAAAGCTGGAGGTCAATGTGTCGAAAAAATATCTGTTCGGCGTCTGGTTCCAGCAGATCCGTGGACCATTTTTGATCCTGTCTATCGTCCTTACCCTTATCGGCATTGCCACCGCTCACTGGCATGGTTTTGGCAACATCTGGCACTCTCTGCTGCTGACGGTTGGTGTGGTTCTGGCGCATGTTTCTGTAAATCTTTTCAACGAAATATCCGATTATAAAAATAAAATCGACGAAAATACCGCGCGCACCCCTTTCAGCGGCGGCAGCGGCATGCTGCAATCGGGTCGGACAACGGTCAGCCGAGTAACTTGCGTAGCTTACCTCGCTCTGCTGGCGGCCGGAATCATCGGCCTTTATTTCTGCCTGGTCAGTGGCTGGATGATTTTGTTTTTCATGGTCTGCGGAGCTCTGGCTGTCCGTTTTTACACTTCCCACCTGGCCAAATGGCTGATTGGCGAACTCGTCAGCGGACTGACCCTGGGCAGTTTCGTGGTCATTGGTGCTCATTACGCTCTGACCAGTTTTATGAGCCCGGATATCATCTACATTGCCTTGGTGCCGGGAATTCTTACGGTTCTGCTGCTGTTCTTGAATGAGTTCCCTGACGCTGAAGCTGACAGGAAGGGTGGGCGTCGCCACCTGGTGATCTTTTTCGGCAGGGAAAAAAGTGCCGTGATTTATGCGTTTGCAGTGGTCCTGGTTTTTGCCCTGCTGGCGGCCGGACCCTTTGTCCTGAACATCCCTTATACCGTGCTCATTACCCTGGCCACCCTGCCCCTGGGCGTTGCCGCAATTTTTCTGACCCTAAAATATTACGGCGAGCCGGCCCGCCTGGTCCCGGCCCAAGGGTTGAACGTTGCCTTGGTGATCATGACCGATCTGCTGCTGGCCGTCGCCTATTTTTTATAGGCCGAATTTTCGGTATTCTGTCCGTTTCGGCCCGGCCCGGTCTCGAGCGCAAAGGATAAAGAGTGGCTGGGTTTCCACGCGGGAAACCTTTTCACCCATTTTTCCGTCTAAGTATTTGTAAGAAAAGCAATCCAATATGCCAAGGAAGTGTTTTTTGTCATGAAAGAAATCTATCTTTCGATTATTTTAATTATTTGGGGTGCGCTGCTCGCTGCGGCAGAGACCGTGCCGGTCTCCAACCGTGAAGTCCAGGCTAGACGAACCGAAGAAGCAATACACGTCGACGGCCAGCTCATGGAAGCAGTGTGGCAGGGGGCAGGGATCGGCGATTTTATCCAGCGCAATCCCCTAGACGGCAAACCGGCCAGTGAACGCACCGAGGTCTGGGTCGCCTATGACGATAAGGCATTATACGTGGCCGCCCGGCTGTACGATTCAGAGCCTTCGAAGATCGTCAGACTGCTCGGGCGCCGCGATGATGACCTCGATTCCGACTGGTTCAGTTTCGCGGTCGACCCCTATTTTGACCGGCGCAGCGGCTATCAGTTTAGTGTCAATCCCGCCGGCTCGATCATCGACATGACCCTGTACAATGACGAATGGAATGACTATACCTGGGACGGGATCTGGGAGAGCGCGGCCCGGATCGACGACCAGGGCTGGACGGTGGAGATGCGCATCCCCTACGACCAGCTGCGCTTTCCCGGTCGCGGCGAATACATCTGGGGGGTCAATTTCAAGCGCACCATCCAACGCAAGAACGAGCAGGATTTTTTCTCCTGGGTGCCCAAGGAAGAGAACGGTTTTGTTTCGCGCTTCGCCCGTTTGACCGGCATCCGCGGCATCCGTCCCGGCCGCCATTTAGAAGTCATGCCCTACACGGTGGGCAAGCTGACCTTCAGCCCGCAGGAGGAGGGAAATCCCTTTCGCACCGGCAGCGAACTGTTTGCCAGTGTCGGCCTCGATCTGAAGTACGGCCTAAAAAGCAATCTGACCCTTGATCTCTCCCTCAATCCCGATTTCGGCCAGGTCGAGGTCGATCCGGCCGAAGTCAACCTGTCGGTGTTTGAAACGTACTATTCGGAGAAGCGGCCGTTTTTTATCGAAGGGTCGAATATTTTCGCTTTCGGCAACGGCGGCGCCAACAGCAATTTTGGATTCAACTGGGGCAATCCTGAATTTTTTTACAGCCGTCGCGTCGGCCAGCCGCCGCAGGGCAGTGTCGACAGCGGAGGTTATGTTAGTTATCCGGAAATGACCACCATCCTGGGCGCGGCCAAGTTGAGCGGCAAAGTGGCGGGCAACTGGAACATCGGGTTCTTGAACGCCGTGACCGCGCGTGAGTACGCGACCGTGGATAGTTCGGGCAGCCGCCAAAGCCAGGAGGTCGAGCCGTTCAGCGACTACAGTGTCCTGCGCGCCCAGAAGGAGTTCAACCAGGGGCGGCAGGGATTGGGATTCATCGCCACCGGCGTTTTTCGCGACTTGAACGATCCGGGCTTGCGGGATATCCTGGGCAAGCAGGCCTTGGCTCTGGGGGCAGACGGCTGGATGCAGCTTGGAAAAACTCAAGAATGGGCTTTGACCGGCTGGCTGGGCGCGACCCGCGTTGCCGGCAGCAGCGACTACATTCTCGGTCTGCAGCAATCGCCTTTGCATTACTTCCAGCGTCCTGACGCCGATCACCTGTCCCTCGATCCCGAGGCCATGTCGTTGAGCGGCTGGGCCGGGCGTCTGGCCCTGAACAAACAGAAAGGCAACGTGATCTTTAACGCCGCCTTGGGCGCCGTGTCCCCGGGTTTCGAGACCAACGACCTCGGCTTCCAATGGCGCGGCGATTACGTTAACGCCCATTTGGTTTCCGGCTACAACTGGCTCCATCCCGGCAAGGTTTTTCGCAGCGCTTCGCTGCTGGGTGTCGTGGCCCGGGGCTGGGATTTCGGCGGCAATGCCATCATGAAAGACTATTACCTTTTCTTTAACGGCGAGTTCTTGAACTATTGGGGCGGTGCTATCGATCTGGGCTATATTGACGCGAGTTATGACAAGGAGGCGAGCCGCGGCGGACCGCTGCTGCTTCTGCCTCCGGCCTATTGGATCGAATTCGAGGCCTACAGTGACAGCCGCAAGCCGCTGGTGTTCTCTATATACAGTGAGGGGTCACGGCGCGAGGACGGCAGCCGTGATCTCAGTATCGGCCCGGCGCTGCGTTGGAAGCCGCGCAGCAATGTTTCTTTGTCCGTTCACCCCCAGGTGGAATTCGTCAACACCTACCGCCAGTGGGTGGCCAACGTGGACGATCCGCTCCACACCGCCACCTATGGCAAGCATTATGTTTTCGCCTATCTGAACGAAAAAGTGCTCTCGGCCGAGATCCGACTCAATTGGATATTTTCTCCGAAAATCAGCTTGCAGGTGTTCCTGCAGCCGCTGATCGCCGTGGGCAAGTACGCCGAATTCAAGGAGCTGGCGCGGCCGGCAACGTATTCGTTCAACTATTACGGCCGTAACGGTTCGACCATTGACAAAAGCGAAGACGGTTACAATGTCGATCCCGACGGTGCTGGTCCGGCCGCCGCCTTCACTTTCGCCGATCCCGATTTCAACTTCAAGTCGCTGCGCGGCACGGTGGTCTTCCGCTGGGAGTACCGCCCCGGCTCGACCTTTTATTTCGTATGGACGCAGAACCGCCAGGATTTCACCAATCCCGGCGACCTCAATTTCGGCCGCGATCTCGGCGACTTGATCTCGGCCCAGGGCGATAACATCTTCATGCTCAAGGTCACCTACCGCTTCAATATTTAGTTGCGGTTGATTTGATTCATCAAGTATTGAAGTGGTTTGCTAGGTCCTCATAATCTTAATATACACTATATTCAAATCTCATCCCAAGAAGTCAGTAAGTCTTCTTTGTTAAAGCTGGCGTTTCCACCTTGAACATCAGGATAATACCATATGTCTCCATAATAAGAATTTGCAACTATTTTTGGAGGTTTACCGAGAATTCGCTCAACTTCGTATTTACTCATTCCTTTCCTAAGTAATCTCCAGTTAGCTTTATCTTTCCACTTATTTGGGGAACTAATAATTGGTTTTGTTTGACTCTTCTGTGATTCAAGAATTATTCCTTCAAGTCTTTCAATTCTTTGTTCTAATCGAGTTATCATTTGCTCAAGTTCTTTTATTTTTTGATTAAGGTCTTGAGGTAAAACAGACCTTGGAAATACTACAGACAAAATAATTAGAAAGCTGAGCCATGCGAAAAAGTGGTTTCTTTTTTCATTCATGCTTCACCCCTTTAGTTTAATTCTATTTATCATTATTTATTATTTCAATTTTGAATTTACTACTATTTCTGATTTTCCTTAAAGGGTTTATTTAATTGATTTATTGCCATTATGTTTTCCGATGATTTCCTAGTACACGTTGCCGAAACCGATTTGAATCAGAAAATTTTTCTCGGCGAAGCGGCGCAGGTTAAAGGCAAAATCGAGACGGATAGGGCCAAGTCCAGTGCGGTATTTTAAGCCGAAACCCAGGGCCCGCTCCATCTTATTAAAATTGAGGTCGCTGGACTTGGCAAAAACATTGCCGACATCGGCGAAAAAAGTATAATACAGGCCTTCCATGGGAATCAGCAGGCTGGGCACGGTGACTTCCATGTTGACCAGGAAAAGCACGTTGCCACCTTCGGGCTCGTTGGTGGTTAGGTCAATGGGGCCCAGGCGATCATTCCGGGTGCCGCGAAAGGAATGGGAGCCGCCGGCGAAGAAGCGTTCAGTGATTGACATGTCGCCAAAACCTATTCCATTTTTGATGGAAAAGGAAAAAACGCAGTCATGCAGAAAAGGATAGTGCTTTTGATAATTCCAGAAAAATTTGAGGAATGTATAATCCTTTTCAAATAACGGCAGTCCCAGCTTCATGTCGGCACTGAGAAAAGAACCGCTGCTGGGATTGAACGGGTTGTTGCGATTTTCCTTGACAAAGGAAAGCGAAAAGGCCGTGGTATCGAAGGACTTGCCTACTTGATCTACCCCGAAGGGGGGGATTTTCAGCTCGGTCAATGTGGTGCGGTACCACTTGATGGAGCCCAGAAAATACAAATTTTCTGAAAACTTTTTAACGCCTGACATACCCAGTCCCCAGCGATTAAATTGGTAACTGGAATAGGCTTCGTTTTCATACCAGATTTTAAACGAAGATGTGATCTTATTGTTGAACAAATAGGGTGTATCGATGGACAGGATTCCCCGGCGTTCGCTCAAGCCTAACTGCAGGGTGGCATTAACCGAGGAAATGGAATTGAATAGGTTTTTTTCCTGATATTCCAGAGTTCCCCGCAGTTCTTCCCCTATCCCCCGCAGTACTTCCAGTATCCCCTGAGATTTGCGTGGCCCGCTTCTTTCTTGCCAACCGAAACCGAAACCGTAAAAACGACTGCGGTCCGGGATGACCTTAACCAGCACGTCAATAAGGTCTTCACCTTTGGCTATTTTGTCCAATTTGATTTGGGAAAAAATCGAGCTGTTTTCGATTTCAGCGCGAAAGACGTCGATTTTTTCCTTGCTGAACGGCTCGCCCTTTTTCAAGAGAAACCGTTTTTCTAGCAGATTTTTCTGAGCGGTGGAAGCGCCGATAATGATCAGCTCGCCCATTTTTTTCAGCTGCTTTTCGTTGATTTTGATCAACAGCGATTTCTGTTCACCTGGGGATAATTCGTAACTGACGGTCGCTTCGTCGAAACCGTTGTTCCAATAAAAATTTTGCAGCAGGTCAATATCTTCGCTGAGTTGTCTTGGCACGAATGGGGTGCCGGTTTTGCTTTTGATCATCCGGTACAGGTCCATGTTGGAAAAGGCGTGGTTGCCGCTGAATTCGACATTCTCCACGCGGTATTTCCGGCCTTCAGTAATATAAAAATCGATGTCGGCGAGTTTGCCGCGGAATCGTGGTTCCAGCCGGATAGCCAAGGGCGAAATTCCTTGGTAATAGTAAAACAGCTTGAGTACTTCCATGTCGACTAGCAGCGAATTAAGCCGCAGCCAGAAAAGTTTGTTAAAAATCAAATTGTCAGTGGTGATTATTTCCTTGATTTTTACGCTGCTCAGCATCTTATTGCCATGGATGGCGATTTTCCCCAGCCGGTAGCGGCGGTTTTTGTTGGCTGTGAAGACGATGGTCTTTTTTATGCCCTGAGTGGATATGGTCGAAGTGATTTCGGCATTCAGGAAACCTTCATTTTTAAGATAGTTCAGCAGTCGGGACCGGCTTTCCTCTTCGGCCCATTTTTCAAAAACTTCTTGCTCCCAAATACTGGCGATCAAAGACATCTTGGCTGGCATGCCCCGGAAAACGAAAATGTATTTGTAGCCGCAAGCGATGGTGATTTTGATGTCTAGCAGCGAATGTTGGGGATTGAGAAATTCTTCCTGAATTTTTATTTCCGGGAAATAATAGAGCCGCTGCTTCAGCAGCTTTTTTGTTTTTTCAATTTTCCGGGCGAATTCGGCAGAGGTATAGAAAACGCTGTCCTTGAAGTAGGAATTGATGGTTTTGGTCAACAGGTCGTCGTTGACGTCGATTGTCAATTTGCGGATATGGGTGATTTGGCCATAGGCAATGATAAAGTTTATATCGCAACTGTCTTGTTTGTCGTTCAGGCTGACTTGCGGGGATATCTGGGCGTTGAAATAGCCTTTTGCTTTGAACAGAGTTTGCAGCTCGTTTATGGCTTTGGCCATTTTGCTTACTTCGTATAAATCATTTTTGTGCAGCGAATAAAGGGCATTCTGCAGTTGCCCTTTGCCGAACGGCTTAAGCGGAGTGAAGCGCAGCGAGCGGATAACTGCTTTGTTTTGCAGGATGAAATATACGTCGATGGTCTTGCTGCTGCGGATTTCGATTTTAACTTCGATATTGGTAAAAACGCCGGTCTTGTACAAATTTTCTATGCTGCTGCGGATATCCTGGTATTTATAAACAGCGCCGCTTTTAATGCGCAGTAAAGGCCGGTAAGGGACTAAGCGCGGGTCGCTTTCCTGGTTCTGGTTCAGCAGAAAAACCTGGCCGATCAGATAGTTTTGCCAGGTAACTGCGGGCCATTGCCACAACGGCCAAAGCGCGACCAAAACCAAAAATGCCAGGCACAATTTGTTTTTGTGTTCCGATTTTTCTTTCATGGATGGTCAGTGCCTTTTGCGCACACGCAGATCAATACTGTACTGGCCTTTTTCGTTTTTCATGTAAATCAGGGAAACTGTCGGCGATAGTTGGTATTGCAGGTAATAAATTTCCTGCCGGGTTGTGGACAGGTTGGTTGAATACACGACGATCAGGTTTTTGGTAATGGATGTGCCGATGGTCAGCCGCGAGGCGCCGATCGATGACTGGTTGTTCACACTAGGGTCGATGCGCAGCAGGTTGATTCCCAGCAACCGGTTGGCCCGGTTTTTTATTTCTTTGCCCAACTCAGTGGTGATCAAGGCTGTGCTGCCCAATTGCGAGCTGGTTTCTTGTGAGTTCGATCGTTTGAAAGCTTCTCCCAGAGAAACCAGGGCCAGAATATCCTGGGGAGGCAGCGGCGGGGACGAGACTAATTCGGGCTTGGCGCTGGACGCTGGACCCTTGATGTCGAAACGGATACGGTAATTCTGAATAAAAGCTTCCGATTCGATGGTGATCAACGGGTCGATGATTAAATTGTTATTGAACACCAGCTTGGCCTTGAGCAGGTTGAAAGAACGGTCGGAAAAATGGATTTCGCCCTGGTTGCCATCGAAGGTGCCGATCAAAATGGGGAAACCGACGGTGCCGGACAACTTGAGCTTAAATTTGCCGTTGATGCGGCCTAAAGAATTATCAATCAGGATATTTTCGCCATTCATGTTGATATCCAATTGCAGCATGTCGCTGATTTTGGATTCGGTGGTCAACAAGTCCGCGCGGGTGTTAAAAACAATCGGTTCATCAATTTCCCTTTGCCAGTTCATCGAAAGAAAATCCAGAGTCCCGGAAAGGAGCAGTTTTTTCTGCAGATATTTCAGGGTCAGGTCGGCGTTCACCTGGCAGGAGATGCGGTCTATGGGATAAAGGTGCATATCTTTCCCCTGGAGGTTGAAGATCAGGCTCTGCAGACCGCTGAGGCCGATAATCATCTGGCCGTTGCCCTCTACTTTGCCGCCGCCCATTTCCCCGCTCAGCGACTGCAGGAAGAAGGTTTTGTTGACAAAGGTGATCGTTCCCTGAAAATTGTCCAGTGAGTGGGAAAAGTTCGGCAGGGAGAGGGTCTTGCCGGAAAAAGTGGCCACGCCGCGGCCGTTGAGGCCTCCCGCGGCATCCGAGTATATTTGCCCAACCAAACTTATGGTCCCGGCGTTATTTTTCCAGGGGATCAGCAAGTTCAGATCTATCAGATTCAAGTTGAACGATCCCGAATAGCGTGAAGCTTTGCGGCTGACTTTGAGTGAAAATGGAGAAACACCGCCGGCCGGGTTTAGCGCTTCACCGCTGGTGCTCAGGCTGAAATCGGAAAAATCGGTCAATATCCTGGCCCGGCCCTTAACGCTGAATTCTTGGTCGCGGGAAAAATTGAGTTTGCCCAGGCGGTAGGAAATTTCCAGCGGGTCTTTTAGAAATTCACCGCGGCCGCTGATCTCCAGGTCGGCCCGGCCGCTGAATCCGCCGTACAATCGGGCGGCGTCCATGCCAGCGATGCTGCCCTGCAGGTCAAACTTTTTCTGCCCAAAATCGATGCTGACCTCGGCCCGGGCTTGGCCTCCTTTGAACCCGAACTGGAGACCGCTCAATTCGATATTGCTCAGGTCGGAACGCAGGTCAGCGCTGACCTGGTCAAACTGGTAGCCCATGAACCACAGTTGCGGCGCCTGGAATGTGCCTTGCAGCGATGGTCGGTCCAGGCCTCGGCCCGGGATGTAGGTGAAAGCGCCGGCAATTTTCCCGCGCAGCGGCAGCTTGGTGTTAAGAATTTTCAAAATTTTGCCGATTTCGCCGCGGACATCTTGAAAACGGATAGTGGTGACACGATCGTCAATGTCCAGTTTCACCAGCGACTGCAAATCCGGAGCCGAAATCTTGAAGTCACCATGGGTGCGGAGCGGGTTAACCATGACGTCGCCCTGCAGGGATTCGATTGCCTGTTGATTGGCTAGAAAGTGCTGGATGGCAAACTGGCTTTTGATTTGCTTGTCACCCGGCTTTTTATTTAGTTCCAGGGAAAACATGCCGCTGCCCTGACTCAGTTTCCAAGGCAGCAGATCGATATCAAGATAATGAGCCGAATAGGCCGTGATGTTTTCAATATTTTTCAAGGCGACATTGATTTTTATATCCACAGTTTTCTTTTTGGAATTGACTTGGCCGCTGAGGCTCACTTGACCGCCGTTAAATTGCAGCTCCCGGCCAGAAAAAGTAGTTTGTTCTTTTTTTTTATCGCGCAAGAAATCAATGGTTCCAATGGCTACAAAGGGCAGGGTCAGAGGCCGGGCCGGGGTGGCGTCCAGGTTGGCCTGACCGCTGATGAAGCCAGCGTTGATTTTAAATTCACCGCTGCTGACGATCCCGGCCAGCGGGGCATCATTACTGATTTCCAGAATATTGGCCAAGTAGGCGGCCGGGATGTCATGGATTGCGATGTTGGTTTTCCCGTCTTTGCTGGCGACTTGCACCCGGCCCCTGGCCAGCGGCGTATCGAAAGCGGTCTCGAGATCCAAATTGCGGCTCTGGCTGTTCCAACTCAAATTCCCCGCCAGGTTGGAACAGGAATTTTCCTTGATCAAACAATAAGGAGAAGTGAAGTCGGCCTTGATCTGGATTTTATTTTTAACGTTTTTGACAATCTTGACCTTGGCGTTGGTCAAGCCCTTGACCGCAAGCTCTTCCAGCAGGGGACGCAGGATGTTTTCCGGATCACCCTGGGCAGATGCATTTAAATAAATAGAACCGTCTTTTAAAACCCGGCCGTTGAGGTTGAAAGTGATATCCCTAGTTTGCCACAGCAGCTGGTTGATTTTCCAGGTAGTTCCCTGCTGGCGGATCTCGCCCTTCAGATTTCCTTCCAGGGTGAGCAGTTCGCCGTTGAAGGGGAGTATTATTTTTAAATGGTTCGATGCGAGTTTAAAAACCAAACCCTCGCTTATTGGACTTGATTGCAAATTGAAATCAAGCAGCTGCATTGTGATATCTTGGCCTTTGAATTTGATCTCACCATGGCGGAGATCGATGTGCTTGATGGTAAAATTCGCAGCGAAGTCGCCGCTGCCGGGATTCATTTTCAGTAAACTGTCTGTGAGTACAAATAGCGGTTTTTCAATGGCAATGTTGACGGCCTTTTTTTTGCTGAACAGGGAGGTGAAGGGCAGGGTGATGGTGATAGCGGAAAAAGAAACCAGGTTTTCATTCTGGATGGAAAAATTTTCAATGTTCTTTACTTCCAGGCCCAGGGGGAAAAGTGAAAGCTTTAAATCGCTGAACTGAATTTTATAATTGGTGCTGGCAATGATGCTGCGGAAAACGTAATATTTCGCCGCGTAATAAAGGCCGGCGCTGCCTAAAAGTATAAAAAAAAACCGATGAGAATTTTAAACTTTTTTTTCATCAGTCAGGGTTTGACTTTTTCCCAGTCTTTCAAAAAACGTTCCATACCGTTGGCGGTCAATGGGTGATAAAGCAGCCCCTTCTTGATTTCAGAGATGTTGGCCGTATCCAAGAATATTTTCATGCCGTTGCTCCATAAACCTTTTCCATTATATCAGAAAGCAAGACGTAATTAAAGCCATTGAAATGAAAAAAAAAGGACAGCACAAATCATCCGTCCCTGCAGGGGCGGATTTGATTTGTCTGTCCCTTTTGGTTGTTGCTGAAGGTTATTTTTTCTGTTTGGCTCTGACCGTGGCTGCAGCACTGGAGCTTGGGCGCGGAGCGCTTGCCATGACGCGCCCGGATGAGCGGGCTGAGGCGGAGGACGTGATTGATCGGGAAGAATTATCATTACGGCTGGCCCGGCTGCTGCCGCTGGCAGGGGCGTAGGCGCGGCTAGAGCTATTACTGTTATAACTTTGGTTTCTTGGGCTGACGGTTGAAACATTCTGATAGGAAGTTCTGCCCCTTACCGCAATGCGGTCGGAGGAAGGCTCGGAGCGGGAGGAATAATCATTAAGGGGAAAACTTGAATTAGCCGAAGCGGCTTTTCTGGCGCTGGGAAATCGGCCCGATGAAACCGAGGAGTAAGCGCCGGAAGAGCGGGGCTCATTGTTGGTTTTGGATTCATAGGTACGGTATGAATAGCGGTTTGTGCTGCTGATGCTGGCGGCATAGCTGGTCTGGTTACCGGCGATACTTGTTGCATGGCTTTTATAACCGGCCGAATTTTCACTGTGCAATAGCGCCTGATACGCGGTTTCATCCTTTTTCTTCTTGGCCGCTTGGGTCGCACTGCTTGTAGACGACGATGACTTTGAGGAACTTGCGGAATTGCTGCGTGCTGTGACTTTGGACTGCGATTTATCCCCGCTGCTGTTGGAGTCTGAGGAACGGACGCTGGTATTAGCGGATGATTCGCCGCTGGTTTTGGAGCGGTAAGATCTGCTGGTTACGGTTCCAACGCCTTTTTCGTCATCCCTGCTGCGGTAAGTGCGAACGGGAAGTTTCTGGCTTCCGCTGGCAGTGATTTTGTCATCGCCAGTGGTACGGGCGATGCGGCTGGAGTATTTACCGTTGGCGTCACTGGCATTGTTATACTTATAGACGGCTGTTTTGCCTGTAACGGATTTGCTGCCGTTGCCAGCGACATTAGTGATTTTGTATTTTTCACCTGACACAATGGCGTTTTGCTTGTAGGCCACGGCCTTGCCGTTGGCGTTGATGACCGTGACTTTGGCAATTCCCAAGCGTTCACCGGGAGCAGTGCCGCGGTAGGCGATGATCTTGTTGCCTGTTGACCCAAGGTTGTTTTTGCTCAAGGCCACGCGCTGCATGTTGGGGGCGGAAAGTTCGCCTTTGCGAATGATGATGGTTGAACGTGAGTGTTGCGGGATGCCGCGGCGGTAATCGTAATTGCGGTCCCAGCGGTTGTTGATGACGACGACCGGACGGTTCCACCAGCTCAGCGGGCACCAGCCGTAGTAATCGTTGTCTCCGAACCAGGAGACCCAGGCCGGTGACCAGTGGTAGGCGGGAATCCAGTACCAGCCGCATGAATAATCCCATTGCCAGCGCCCGTAGTGGTGGGTGAACCAGCCGCAGTTGTCATAGGAAGCCCAAACATTCCCATAATAAGGATTATATACCCAGCGTCCGTTGGCATAGGGCATCCAGTCGGCATTGCTGTAATAAGGGGTCCAGACATAGGAATTGAAATCGGACATGTATGACCAGCGTCCGGAGCGGGACATTTCGTATTCATAGTCCTCGTAACCGCTTTGCAGATATCTGGAGGTGCCGTAGCGGGCATAACCCTGCTCGCTATTTTGTGTTTCATTCCAGCTGTCGAAATCGTCTTTTTCCGATGCGTAAAAATAATAGGGCCTTTCCTTCAATTCGCCCCGGGACATGACGATTTTCTGATTTTCCCTGACATTGCGGCTGTTTTCCTGGCCGGCGACTTCGGCGATTCCTTCCACGACATAAACCTCGGTCAACGAGTTTTCGTCCACGTTAATCCGGTAAATGCCCTTGTCTAAAAGAAAGATGCCGCAATCGGGCGTCTGGATTTGAATGCTTTTTTCGGTGTCCAGGTTTTCAATGTCCAGGTAGATACCGCCTTTTTCAACGCGGACAATGAGGTCGGTTTTGCGCAACTCGGGAATGTTCAGCAGTTCAACTATGGTGTCCGAGTCCAGGCGCAGGTAGTTCAACCGGCCCAGATAGATTCCCAGGCGACCGGCGGTGGTGCCTACCGTATCTTTTTCAAATAAAGGCAGGTTGGGCGTCGCTTCTTCATTGCCTCCTTCGTAAGAGCGCTGTACAAATCCTTCGCCTTCAACGTTTTTGATGCGGATGACTTTGGCGTTGTCGTAGTACTTAGCTTCGCCGGCGGTATTTTCCGTGTCGTCGGCCAATAAAACACCGGCCAATAACAATATACTCACAATGGCAATCATGATCTTTTTCATGTTGTCCTCCTGTTCTTTGGAAAGCAAATTCATTGCCAACTTAAATAGGTATAATCTGTCCTATTTTTATGACATTTGTGGATAAAACTGTAAAATATAGGACAATCGCTTAACCCAGCAGAGCTGGATAAGGGCCTTAGATAGCAAATTCAAAATTTGTTCTAAAAAGCTAACAAATTTTAGAATTTGCTATAAGGTTCTTATCCTCCGGCAGGCGGTTGTAAAGGCTAGTTAATTGGCGCAGACGTTGGCCGATTTCGGGGGTCAATACTCCCGGAGTTAATTTCCAGTTCCAATTGCCGGCGCCTTGGCCCGGAGTATTCATGCGAAAACGTTCGCTGTAGCCCAGGATATCCTGAACCGGGAAAACAGCCAGGCAGGCAATCGATTGCATGGCCAGGCGGATGAGCTGCCAGTGAAATTCATCGCGATGCGCCAAGTTCAGATAATCCATGATAAATTGCTTGGTCTGGGCGCTGGTTTCCTGGCCGTAAAACCAGCCGTTGCTGGTGTTGTTGTCATGGGTCCCGGTATAAACCAGGCAGTTGGTGCTGGTGAAATTGTGAGGCAAATAGGGATTATTGCTCTGGCCATCGAAAGCGAATTGCAGTATTTTCATTCCCGGCAAAGCCAGGCGCTCGCGCAGGGCTTCCACGGCCGGGGGAATTTCACCCAGATCTTCGGCGATCAAAGGTAAATTTCCCAGTTTATCTTTTAATGCGCTGAAAAAGGCCAATCCCGGCCCTGGATGCCAGCGGCCATTGACCGCTGTGCTTTCTTCTGCCGGAATGGCCCAATAAGTGTCAAAGCCGCGGAAATGATCTATGCGCAACACATCGACAAGTTGCAGAAGATGGCCGATGCGGGCCGTCCACCAATGCATGGTGGCTGTGTTGAGAACCTGGTGTTGATCTTGCCAGCGGTAAAGGGGGTTGCCCCAGCGTTGACCGGTCGGACTGAAATAATCGGGAGGCACGCCGGCCACGGATGTGGGTAGTCCACTGGCTTTGTTTAGCTGGAATATTTCGGGATGGGACCAGGCATCGGCGCTTTCAAAATTGACATAAAAAGGAATATCACCGATGATTTGCAAACCCCGCTGGTTGACATAGTCTTTCAGTTCCAGCCATTGTTTGAAAAAAACAAACTGCCCGAATTGCCAGAAGAAGATAGGTTCGGCCAATTTTTGCCGCCAGCAATCCAGAGCTGCCGGCTGGCGGCGGGCGATGTCCGCCGGCCAGGTTGTCCACTGAAAAGTGTTGAAATGATCGGCCAGGGCCCGGAACAGGGCATAATCGTCCAGCCACTGCTGCTGGTCGTGCCGGAAACGTTCGAATTCGATTTTTTCGCCCGGGTTTTGCCGCGCGGTGAATAAGCTGGCCGCTTTTTCCAACAGAGTTGTTTTTTGGCGGGCGGTTTTTGTAAAATCGGCAAAATCATTTTCCAGGCCGTCTTCGCTTTCACGCAGTTCCGCCGCGGTAAGCCAACCCCGGGCGCGCATTTTTTCGGGATCGATCAGTAACTCATTGCCGGCAAAGGCCGAAGGCGAAGAATAGGGGGAAAAATGCCAGTGTGGACACACCGGTCCCAATGGCAGAACCTGCCAATAAGACTGGCCGCAGGCGGTCAAAAAATCGCTGAAAGCGGCAGCCTCCCGGCCCAGGGTGCCGCAACCGTATTTTCCGGGCAGGGAGGTGATGTGCAGCAGCAGGCCGCTGGCTCTTTTTATGATCATGGCGTTTGACTTGTTTTTCATTTCAGCGCGGCCCATTGGCGAATCAGCTGAATTCTTCCAGTTCTTTTTCGATGTTTTCATTATAAATAATGGTGCGATTGCGCCCTGACTCCTTGGCGAAATATAAAGCTTTATCAGCACGATTCAATATTTCTTCATCGCTCAGTCCATGTTCCGGATAACTGGCCAGGCCGATGGAGATAGTGAGTTTTTTCAAAGGCTGGGTTTCGGCGCCGGGGAAAACCTGCTTTTCAACGCTTTCACGCAGCCTTTCCGCGGCCAGGTAGGCTCCAACTTTGTCGGTTTGCGGCAGGATGATGACAAATTCGTCGCCGCCATATTTGGCCAGCAGGTCGGTGTTGCGAAATTTATTTTTCATAATTGTCCCGATGCTTTTCAATGTTTCCGAGCCATGCATGTGGCCGTTATGGTCATTGTAATTTTTAAAAAAATCGACGTCAAACATAATCAGTGAATAGTTCAGGTTATAGCGTTGCGATTTTCTTGTTTCCAGATTTAAAAGTTCAAAAAAATGCATCTGGTTGTACAGGCCGGTCAAACCGTCGGCAATGGATAGTTCCTGGGTTTGTTTCAGCAGCTCTTTGAGTAATGCTTCATTGGTGTGCAGGTTTTTTGAAAGATAACCGGAGACAAAATAGGTAAAAATGAACATGATGTCGAAAGTCAGCATGGCCATGGTTTGCTGACTGGAGAAAAAATTTTCACTGTTTTGCAACAGGGTGATGACCAGGAGCAGGACAATGACCGTCAGGGTGTTGCGGAAAGCCTTGTGGTAATCAGTTAAAAAAGTGGCAATCATGATGTAAACAATAAACATGGCGATGATCGGACTGCTCAGGCCGCCGGAAAAAAGAACGATCAGGGAAAGGGCGATCAGGTCAAAGTTGATCTGCCGGGATATGGTCGATGATAATTGGTTGTAATCCACCTGGCGCTCGGCCAGTTGTTCTTTTTGGTGGATATCCAAGCGGAAAAGGAAGTTGATGATGACCGGCAGCAGTAAAACCAGCAGGGCGTTTTGCCAACTGATCAGTGAGCGCCGGGCCAGAAAATTGTATGACAAGAAAAAAAGCATGATGAAAACGGGATAAATCCAGCGGATACGGATCAGCCAGTGGTTTTTTTCAAACATGTGTTTCAAGGCCAGGGCTTCTGGTTTTTGTATTTGCTGCCGCACCGGCTGCTGACTGATCATCCTTATAAAGTATTTTCTTTTGAGAGAAAAGTCAAATATTCCCTTGAAGTTCCCCTGAAAAAATATTAAAATAGCGCCTAATATTTTTTTATGGAGGAAAAGCTTGTATAAAAGAACGCGTTTTTATGATTTCACGTATTACAATTTTATCGGGTCTTGGGCCTGGCTTTTGCACCGGCTTGCGGGCCTGGCTTTGATCTTTTACCTCTGCCTGCACATCTGGGTCATCAATAGCCTGACTTATGGCGAAGCTGCCTTCAACCAGGTGATGATCTTTTTGAACAGTGTGCCTTTCAAACTTCTCGAAACCGGGCTATGGGGCGTCATTCTGTTCCACGCCTTTAATGGTGTGCGCATCGTGATCGTCGACTTCTTCAAGGGCTCCCTGGCGCAAAAGAAATGGTTCGTGCTCTTGATTGCCCTGGCGTTTGTCTTGTGGGCGCTGGGCTCGTATTTGATCCTTTCCCACGTGCAGTGGAGGGTCGGATGAATAAAAATTTCAAGCAAACCTCAAAAACCGGCTCGCTGGCCTGGCTGCTGCAGCGGATTTCGGCGGTTATTTTGTTCATTCTGCTGCTCTTCCACTTCATTACCTATCATTTTCTCACCCAGGGCCGGATAACTGACTACAAGTATGTCTTGGCCAAGGCCCAGAGCTGGTGGTTTCCGCTGCTGCAGTTCATGTTTCTGCTCACCGCCCTGTATCACGGCCTGAACGGGGTTTGGTCGGTCCTGGAAGATTACACGGCCAGCAAGTTCTGGCGCCTGGTTTGGTACAGCCTGCTGTTGACGGTCGGAACGATTCTTTTGTTTGTCGGCACCCTGACCATCATCAAGCTCTATACCCTTAAGATCGCCTAGGAGTGACACCATGAAAACCGAAGAAGCAAGAAATTATCATAAAATCGATGCCGTGATCGTCGGAGCCGGGTTGGCCGGACTCAGGGCCGCTTTGGAAGTGGCTAAAAGTGGGTTGTCGGCGGCAGTGATCAGCAAGGTTTACCCGACCCGCTCGCACTCGGGCGGCGCCCAGGGGGGCATTGCCGCCGCCCTGGCCAATGTGGCCGAAGATTCGCCGCAAGCTCATATGTTCGATACCATCAAGGGCAGCGATTATTTGGCTGACCAGGATATCATCGAGCTCTTTGTCAACGAAGCCCTTAAAACCGTTTACGAATTCGAGCACATGGGCGTGGCTTTTTCACGCACCGAGGACGGGCGGATCAACCAGCGGGCTTTCGGCGGCCACTCCTCGCCCCGGGCCTGTTTCGCCCAGGATGTCACCGGCCATGTTTTGTTGCATACCCTTTATGAACAGTGCCTGCAGCATAACGTGCTTTTTTTCAACGAATTCCAGGTCTTGTCGCTGCTGATTGAGAATAATTTGGCGCGCGGTTTGGTGGCCTGGGATATCCGCAACGGCGGCCTCCATATTTTTCACGCCCGCTCGGTTCTGTTGGCTACCGGAGGTTACGGCCGGGCCTGGAAAGTCACTTCCAACGCCCACGCCAACACCGGCGACGGCGTGGCCCTGGTGTTGGAATCGGGTTTGCCGTTGGAAGACATGGAATTCGTCCAGTTCCATCCGACCGGGTTGTACAAGCACGGCATCCTCCTTTCCGAAGCCGCCCGCGGCGAAGGCGCCTATATTGTCAATGACCAGGGCGAGCGCTTCATGAAAAAATACGCGGCCGCCAAAATGGAATTGGCACCGCGCGATATAGTCTCTCGTTCCGAACAGACTGAAATCAACGAAGGCCGCGGCATCGGCGGCAAAGATTATGTCTATCTGGACTTGCGCCATCTGGGCAAGGAGAAAATTCTGCAGCGCCTGCCGCAGATATATGACCTGGCCTTGAATTACCTGAAAGTTGACGCCATAACGGATGCCGTCCCCATTCAGCCCACGGCCCACTATTCCATGGGCGGCATTCCGGCCAATATTCGTACCGAGGTGATCAAGGATGCCGAAGGTACAGTGGTCAAAGGGCTGTTCACGGCCGGTGAAGCTTCCTGCCTCTCGCTGCATGGCGCTAACCGCCTGGGCTGCAACTCTCTCCAGGATGCCGCCACTTTCGGCCGCATTGCCGGTATCCACATGACCGAGTTCTGCCGGGAAAATGTCCACAGCGATCTTCCAGCCAATCCTTTGGATAAAGCCCAGGCAAAAATCGATCGCCTGTGGCAGAAGCAGGGCAAGGAAAAGCACGCCCCCATCCGCGAGAAATTGCAGGTGAATATGACCAAATACCTGGGCGTTTTCCGCTGCGAAAGCGATATTCTGAAAATGAAGGCCATCATCAAGGAATTGCAGGAGCGTTACCAGCAGGTCACGGTCGATGATCACGGTGCTGTGTTCAACCTGGACCTGATCGAGGCCCTGGAACTGGAAAACCTGCTCAGTTTTTCCGAAGTGATTGTCGAAGGGGCCCTGGCCCGCAAGGAATCGCGCGGCGCCCATTTCCGGACCGATTTTCCCAAGCGTGATGACGCCCAGTGGCTTAAACACACCCTGGCCTGGCGCCGGGACGGAAAAATCGTTCTGGATTTCAGCAAGGCGGTAGTCATTTACCCGCAGTATCAGCCCCAGGAAAGGAAATATTAAGGAGGATGCACCATGGCCAAAATAGATATCTCTGTAAAAATTTTAAGATACTTGCCGGGAAAAGACGACAAACCGCGCTGGCAGTTGTTCAAGTTGGCGATCGAAGACGAAGCCACAATTCTTGATGTGCTCAACGAGATTCATTGGCAGCATGACGGCACCCTTTCCTACCGCCGTTCCTGCCGCAGTTCCATCTGCGGTTCTTGCGCCATGAAAGTCAACGGCCGCAACGTACTGGCCTGTGAGACGCCGATCCACCGCTTCGGGACCAAGCTGAAAATCGAACCCCTGTCCGGATTCGACATCATCAAGGACCTGGTCGTTGACCTGGAGCCGTTTTTTGCAAAATTGAAGCGCATCAAACCCTATTTGATTGTCGACAAGCCGCTTCCAGACAAGGAGTTTATCCAATCCACGGCCGAACTGGAAGCGATCGGCGAATCCACGTTGTGCATTCTCTGCGCCGCCTGCAGCGCGGCTTGCCCCAGTTCGTGGCCCAACCAGGACTATCTCGGACCGGCCGCCCTGCTCAAAGCCTACCGCTTCGTTTTCGACAGCCGTGATGACGGTGCGGACGAGCGCCTGGAAATTATCAACGACAAAAACGGCATCTGGCGCTGCCATACTATCTTCAACTGCATGGAAGCCTGCCCCAAGAAGATTAAGATCACCGAGTATCTGTCGCGCCTGAAGGTCAAAGTGGTGGAGAATTCGTTGTAAAAGCCAAAAATTTTATGGAGAAAAACATGCTTAAAATCACACGTTTTGTTTTGACTATTTTTTTGCTTGGTCTGGGTTTTGTTCTATTTGCTGAACAAATACCGAATCCCGAAACCGAAAGCACGGTTCCGGAGTTGATCGATTTTCATGACATCATTTATCCCATCTGGCATACCGCCTTTCCGGCCAAGGATTACACAGCCCTGCGCGGTTTTGTGGCCGAGATCAACGCCCAGGCTGCCAAGATCAACGCCGCAGCCTTGCCCGGCATTCTGCGCGAAAAGAAACAGGTATGGGAAAGCGGCTTGGCTGAGTTTAACTTGGCAGTGGTCGCCTACAACCGTTCCGCCGCGGGCAGCGACAACCAGGCGCTCCTGGACGCGGCCGAGAGCTTGCATGCTCGCTTTGAAATGCTGGTGCGCGCCATCCGGCCCGTGGCCAAGGAAGTGGACGCCTATCATAAAATTCTCTATGTCGTCTATCACAATTATCTGCCCGAAAAAAAATATGCCGAGATCTACAAGGTCGCTCCCGACATGGTAGTCAAGGCCGACGCCATCACTATGGCTACGCTGGCACCGCGCCTGGCCGCCAAGACCGAGGCTTTCCAGGCCGCGGCTGCGAAATTGCTCGCCGAAACCAAGCTCCTGGAAGCGGCCGGAAAGGCGGGCCTCGAAAAGGACATCGCCTCATTAGTGGAGAAGGTGCACGGCGCTTACCAGAACCTGGAAAAAGTGTTCGATTAACTATAAACTATTTTATATCGCGCATTCTATATCGCAGGGTATCGTTTGACCATGACGCAAATTTCTAAATTAAAGAACAGCAATCTCCCTTCAGCTTATAAAAACTGAAATGATCAACGCTTGCCCCTGATTCCCGTTTACATTGTAGGTCAACAGCCGGAAGTAACTTCGCGTTGGTCGGGAGAGTCAGATCGCTATTTTTTCTTTTTGGCTTTAATTGTTTTTTTGGGTTTACTCACGGCTTTGACCTTAGGTTTTATGGCCTTCACTTTTGCAGTCTTGACCTTAGCAGCTTTAGCCTTAATGGCTTTGGCCGTTTCGGCTTTGCTGGTGCGTTTGATGTCCAGGCTGTGGGCCCGCTTATAAGTTTGGATGTCCTTAAAGCGGCCCTTGCTGTCGCGCACCGCGTAAAGCTTAGTGCCCTTGGAACTGCGCATGACTGTTCTTTTGACTGGCATATGACCTCCCTTTAATTAATAATTTCAATTATAAAATTTAAAAAACATATTGTAAACAAAATAAAAAATTTAGATAAAAATATTTTTTCGAGACCAAAAATAATTAGGATCGTTTATCGTCCAGAGTCTTCTTACAGGTGCTTCTTGACCAGCGCCAGCACCTCCGGCAGATCCATGCCGATTTTTTTCAGATGCTCGACCGTGGGTACGCCGTCCCTGGACCAGCCCCGGCGTTTGAAAACGGCGTCGATCAGACTATCGTATTGCTGTTCGCGGTACTTGCGCAGAATCTTGATCTTTTCCTCCGTGCTCTTACCTTTGGGATCGATGTTCTGCTTTTCCTGCATCAGTTTGTCGTAGCGCTCGGCGCGCGACTCGTATTCCTCGATTGTCACCGGGCCCATGGCGCGGTAGGGCGGGTAGTCGTCGGGGCGCTTGCCGTGGCCCATTTTAAGGTTGAATATGCGCTGGAAATTGTAGACCCGCTCCGACTGCAGCATCAGCTCTTCCTTGGTAATGGTTTCGCCGGTGATGGCGTTGTAAATGTCCACATAATTCTGCACATGCTCGGGGACCTTGTTGGGTTCGTCGTTTTCGGCGTTATTGGCCGGTTCGATGTCGTTCCAGGGCAGCTTGCACAGACCCTGCAGACTGAACCAGGTGCGGAAAACCGGAAAATAATGGAGGGCCTCGGCCTTCTTTTCGAAGGTGGGAAGCATGTTGTTGACCATGTCCATGAAAATCAGCCAAGCCTCGTCATGCTGTGGCCCCTTGTTGGTCAGGTAGTAGCCGCCCTGCTGGGCCAGCGACTCCTTGGACTGGTATTCGGACTGCTCCAGCCCCTTGCCGTGCATGCCGATGTCCTTCAGGAATTGGGCGTCGGCGCCGTATTCCTTGGCAAAATATTCCTGCATGTATTTGACGCCCTTGCCGGCGATCAGGCCGAAGCCTTCGCCGCGGGCGATGCGGTGCATCAGCTCCAGGGCCGCCCGCCAATTGCCCCAGGTCATTTCCAGGCCGCCGGTGCGTTCCTTGTTCAGGATGCCGTTTTCGTAGCAGTCCATGATGAAGCCGGTCATGGTTCCGAAAGAGATGGTATCAAGGCCGTAGGTGTCGCAGTAGAAGTTGATTTCGATCACGGCGGCCGGATCAAAAATGGCCGGGTTGGAACCGCAGCCTCCGACCGTTTCATATTCGGGACCGTCGACCAGGACCTTGTGTCCTTTATAAGGTCCGGTTTTCAACTCGAAATTGTCCACGCCGTGGGCGCAGGACAAGGTGCAGCCGAACCAGCAGCCGTCGGGAACGTTCTGGGTGAAATATTTTTTCCACACCCAGGAGGCCAGCTTGACCGCTTCGGGATGGCTTCCGTAGCGGAAATTCTTCACCGGCAGCAAATCGTAGTCGTTCATGATTTCCACCAGGTGGGCTGTGCCGATGGTGCGCATTTGACATTGCTTGTCATCCAGGGTCAGGATCTCTTTGTGCAACTTCAGACCGGTTTTCTGCAGGGTTTCCATATCCACCGGGTTGTTGGATTTTCCGGTCAGGCCGGAGTACTTGACCACCAGTGCCTTGAGCTTCTTGTTGCGGAATACGGTGCCGGTGCCGCCGCGTCCCGCCTGCTTCAAACGCGGCAGTTTACGCCGTTTGTCCCAGTAGGAAAAGTTCAGACAGCCGATCCAGGCATGTTCGGCGCCGCGTCCGGCTGAGACTACCGACACCTGCTGCTTTTCGCGTTCGTTGGCGGCGAACATTTCGTGCAGCTGTTCGGCCAGGACGTGCGAGTCCACAGCCTCTTCCGGGGCTTCCATGATCTGGATGCGGCCCTGGTTGCCGTCGATATAAATGATTATCTCCCGGTCCGCTTTGCCCTGGATTTCCAGGGCGTCGAAGCCCGAGAACTTCAAATAAGGGCCAAAGTGGCCGCCGACATTGCAGTCAATGGGAATGCCCGTTTGCGGCGATATGGTGGTGACAATGGACTTGCCGGAACCGGGATAGTTGGTGTTGCCGGCGATGGGACCCATGGCGATGTTGATTTCATTTTCCGGGCTGTCCCATTTTGTGTTTTCATTGACCGCATCCCAGAGCAGTTTCAAGTCAAAACCCTTGCCGCCGATGAACTTTTTCTTCATCTCGGCCGAAACCGGTTTTTCCTTTATTTCCAGGGTTGTCAGGTTGATATACAGGGTGCGGTTGTTGTAGCCCTTGAGTACCGGTTTCAATTCGTAGGTAAACTCTTTGATAATTTTGTGGGCTTTTCTGATCTTTTCAATATCGTGTTCAGTTTCGTTGGTGCTCATGATTCAATTCTCCTTGATTTCTATTTTTTTTCAGTTTGCAGGATGATTTCGATCCGTTCCGGCGGCTGGGGAATTTTATCCAGGGCTTGCACAGCCCCCAGCAGTATGTTGCCGAGAAATTTCCGCACGAAGGGATTGAGTGTAATGTCCTGGTCATTGACTTTAAGCGTGATTTTATTTTCCATGGTATTCCTCCATAAAGGCGCAGATTTCGGCGATTTGATCGGGACGGAAGCAGGGCAGGCCAGGGGAGCACTTTTCCGCGCTTATCATGGCCGCGAGTTTGGTCAATGGGAATTTCAACGCTTGCGGCCTACTGGGATCATCGACTTCGATCACCGGTATTCCCGGCTGGTAAAGGCCTTCCATCAGCACAATGTCATCTTTATGCAGACGAGATTTCAGGTCTTCCAGCAGGTCCTGGGGAGCGTTGATCAGGCTCATGCGCAGCAATTCATTTTTGGCTATCAGGAAGACTTCGTCGGCTCCGGCGCGCAGAAACTGCGCCGTGTCTTTGGCTTCAGGCTGCAAAGTATAAGTGTCAGGAGCGTTTTTAATGGCGATCACCCGGTGCTTTTTGGCCTTGAAACTTTCGATCAAACGGTTGATGAGCATGGTTTTGCCGCTGCCAGACCAACCGGCGATTGAGAATATTTTCATGGGCTTTTATCTTAATATATATGCCGGCATTAGTCAATAAAAACCGCCTGTTTAGCCGGGAGCTTTTCCGATTGGATATGCTCCGCTATTTACTAATAATCGCACTTCCATTATAATTAAATCAATGAGAATTTTTGTCGGTATTAACTTGGATGAAGCGACCAGGGAAAGCATCGTTAGAGAACTGAAACCTTTCAAGAAAGTAGCCAATTCCATTCGCTGGACAGAAAGCGGCAACATCCACCTGACCATGAAATTCATCGGCGAAGTTGACGATACCATGGTGATGCGGATTGAAAAGGCCTTAATGCAAGTAAAAAATGCCGCCGTTCCTTTTGGATTGAAAATCAGCGGTTTCGGCAAATTTCCCGCCGGCGATGACCTGCATATTTTCTGGGCTGGAGTGGATGACACTCCGCAATTACAAACTTTATTTGCCTGGATTGAAAACACGCTCGCCCCGTTGGGGATTGCCAGAGAATCCCGACCTTTCAGCCCGCATATCACCCTGGGGCGAAACAAGGCCCGCTACAATTTCAAAACGCTTTTTGAACTGTTGGCGGAAAAGCGGGATATTTTTCTGGCCGAATGCCAGGTAACCTCTTTTCAACTTTTCAGCAGCCAACTGACTCCTGCCGGTCCGTTATACGATATTTTAAAGGAGATTCCCCTTGAGCAGTCATGAAATTTCATTCATCGTCTTTTCCTACCTACTGGGATCCATCCCATTCGGCTATCTGATTTTTTATTTTACTGAAGGCAGGGACATCCGCACTTTGGGCAGCGGCAACATCGGAGCCACCAACGTGCTGCGCAGCAAGGGCAAGCTGGCCGGACTACTGACCCTGGTTTTGGATATTTTAAAGGGAACCGTGCCGGTCATCTACGGCCAAGCTCATTTCGATTTACCCTGGATTGTGCTGCTTGGTGCTCTGGCCGTGCTTTTGGGCCACGTTTTTCCGGTTTTTTTAAAATTCCGCGGCGGCAAGGGGGTCGCTTCCCTGGTTGGTATTTTTCTGGCTTTTTATTACCCCGCGTTGCTGGTTTTTTTGGCTGTTTTTTTGCTTAGTTTGCAATTGACCCGTTTTGTTTCGCTGGCTTCCCTGCTGGCAACGACCGCGCTTTTTTTTTGCATCCTGTTCACCCAGGTGGTGGAAACGGCCATGGTGGTTTTCGTAATGCTGTTGCTGATTGTCTTCCGGCACCGCTCCAATATCCAACGTCTATTGGCGGGCAATGAAAATAAATTCAGTTTTAAGAAAAATGGATAATATCCTGGTTGTCGGCGGCGGCTCATGGGGAACGGCGTTCGCCAATTATCTGGCCCGGTTCGGTAAAAGGGTGAAGCTCTGGGTCCGGGAAAAAGAAATTATTACGTCGATCCTGACCAGGCGTGAAAACACAATCTTTCTGCCCGGTATCCAATTGGCCGCCAATTTGGATCCGGTGGCCGATCTGGAAGCGGAAGCCGGCCGGGCTGACATTTTGATTCTGGCTGTGCCCTCAAAATTCATCCGTGCCGTGATGCTGCGTATTAAAAATGTTCGCCCGGAAAAGCAGACGCTGGTTAATTTGTCCAAGGGGTTCGAATCCGATTCGCTTAAAACGATATCCGAGGTGGCGGTTGAGGTTTTTGGTCCGGACATTGCGCCACGATGGAGCACCTTGTCGGGCCCGTCTTTTGCCCGCGAACTTGCCTGCCAGCATCCCACGGCTGTGGTCGCCGCTTCCGTAAACGAAGAACTGCTCAAAAAAATCCAAAACAGTTTTTCCTCCACGGTCCTGCGCATCTACCGGACTGACGATTTGAAGGGCCTGGAAGTGGCCGGTTCGGTAAAAAATGTGATAGCCATCGCGGCCGGGATGATAAACGGCCTGGGGTATGGCTTCAATACCACAGCGGCGCTGGTTACCCGGGCCAATATGGAAATATCCCGGTTGGGGCTCAGGTTGGGGGCCCGGGCCGAAACGTTCTGGGGATTGGGCGGTATCGGCGACCTGATGCTGACCTGCTTTGGCAGTTTGTCACGCAATTATCAGTTGGGCCGGAAAATTGCCCTGGGCGCGTCGCTGGCTGTAGCTGAAGAATCAACCCCCATGGTAGCCGAAGGAGTGGAAACCACCAAGGCGGTTATTAAAATTGCCCAGACAATGGCCATCGATATGCCCATTGCCCTGGGAGTCTATCAGGTTCTTTTTGCGGGCCAGGATGTTAAAAAAGCCATCACCGATTTGATGCAAAGGAGTCTAAAGAACGAATGGAATATAAATTAGAATACCTGGTTGACGATGAGCCAAAAGTTTTTTATCTGGCCAAGGATGAGGTGGTCATCGGCAAACTGTCCGAAAATGACATTGAATTGAAAGACAACACGGTATCCCGCCAACACTGCAAATTGCAGCGGGCCCGGAAAGGCTATAAACTGATTGACATGAAAAGTACCAACGGTTGTTATGTCAATGGCCAGAGAGTTCAGCACAGGCTTCTCGAAGTCGGCGACAAGATTACTGTTGGCCGGATCATTCTAAGTTTCCTGACCGTCAGCAAGAAGGAAAATTACCGCGATTCCAGCGATCAGAAAATATCCCTGATTGTTTCCTTGGACGAGTTGATCAAAGCCGATATTAAGCCGAAACTGAAAAACGCGGAGTCAAATTTCCTGGCTTCATTGACCGAATTGGGCCGGAGCCTGATCGCCTCCCAGAATATCGATGACAGCTTTCAAAAAATCGGCGCTTTGATTTTCAAATTTGTCTGTCCCGAAAAAATACTCATTTTTTATTATGACGAAAAACAAAACGACATTCACCTGAAGTATACCTATTCCCAATCAGTTCAGAAAGACGATATTGTCAATATTTCCAAGACCATCGCTTTGAAAGCCATCCATGAGAAAGTGGCCATTCTCTCCTCCAATACCCGCAACGATTCGCGTTTTGACAGCTCCAAGAGCATCATTATTTACGGCATCACTTCGGCGATCTCGGTCCCCATTTGGGCCAAGGATTCGATTTATGGCTTGATTTACGTGGACACTTCCAGTTTTTCGCAGGTTTTCAGTGAAAAGGATCTGGAAATCATGTCCATCATCGCCAACTTCGCCGGCTTCTCCATTGAAGGTAGCAACAGCCTGGAAAAATTGAATCGCGAGCGCCGGCTGAGGTCGCGGCTGGAAAGGTATCATTCGCCGGCCGTGGTTTCCCGGCTATTGGAATTTCAGGACAACAATACCGGGGGAATAATGCCTTACCGGGAATCGGAGGCAACGGTTCTGTTCATGGATATCGTCAAGTTCACTTCGCGGGCGGAAAAGATGACTCCCATTGAAGTGGGTATTTTCCTGAACAATTTTTTTACCGAAATGACCGAGATTATTTTTAAAAACAACGGTACTTTGGATAAGTTCATCGGTGACGCCATCATGGCTATTTTCGGTATTCCCCTGGAATTCGAAAGCCACGCTGAACTGGCCTTGATCACGGCTTTGGAAATGATGAAAAAATTAGAGGACATCAACAGCCAGATGGCTGCGGAAAACAGGATCCATGTCCGCATCGGCATCCACTCGGGCAAATTGATTTCCGGAGATTTCGGTTCACCCAAAAGGTTGGATTATACGGTCCTAGGTAATACCGTCAATATCGCTTCCCGCCTGGAATCATCGGTGGCCGGTACCGATGAGATTGTTGTGGCCGAGACTACTTATCTGGCGACCAGCCAGAAATTTGATTTTGAATTATTGGGAGAAAAAAAATTGCATGGCATATCCCAGCCGGTGAAAGCATACCGGGTGAAAGGCCTTAAGGGGGCAACATGAAAAAGAAATATTTTTGTCTGCTGCTAATGGCCGCATTCCTGGCCTGCGGCGGCGGCAAGCCGCGCGCAGTCCCCGGCCAGATGCAGCCCGGGTCAGCCGAATACCTGGCCAATGAAGGGGTGCGGCACCTCAATGACGGCAGGTTGGATCTGGCTGAAAAATCTCTGCTTGAGGCGCTGCAGAAAAAACCGCAGCTGGTTTCGGCTCTGCATGCGTTGGGCTTGGTGTATGTGTATCGCCGCGATTTTGTCAAAGCCATTGATACGATCAACCGGCTGATTCTGGTAAGTCCCCGGTTTTATGACGCTTATAATCTGCTGGGCACGATTTACACTGAGCAGGGTAATTATCAGCAGGCCAAAGAAAAGCTGCTACTGGCCGCTAATGCCGAGGAATACCTGACCCCTGAAAACGCTTTTGCCAATCTGGCCGTGCTGGAAATTAAATTTGAAAAATACGATGCGGCCTTACGCTATGTGGAAAAGGGCTTGCTCCTGAACCGCCGCTTTGCCCCGCTGTATAACCTGAAAGGCATGGCGCTGGAAAATCTGAACGAGTTTGCCCAAGCACTGGAGAATTACGAAAAAGCGCAGGCTTTGCTAAACCATCCCGACTCCGCTTACCTGATCAACAGCGCCCGAGTCGCGGCCAAATTGGGGGACAAGAAAAAAGCTCTGAATAACCTGGAACTGGCGATGGGAAATGCCCAAGACCCGGCTCAAAAAGCTGAAATCATGAAAATGATCAGGCAACTGGACGGCGGTTGAGGGTGGTGCAGAAGTTCAGATACATATTGGACTCTTACATGGCGTTGACATTCAGGGTGTTTGTTTTTATAATAAATGGCCAGCAAGCCGGTGGGGATCTGGAGTTTGCGGCCGCTGAAACAAGGAGGCTGAAATGAAAAAATATGTATGCAACGTGTGTGGTTATGTGTACAATCCCGCTGACGGCGATTCCGATTCCGGGATTACGGCCGGGACCGCTTTCGAAGATCTTCCCGAAGATTGGGTTTGCCCGGTCTGCGGAGCCGGCAAGGATGCTTTCGAAGTGATTGATTGAATAAAACTTTTACCCTTTATTTTTTCCATGCGACTTTGTGAGGATTTGCATGACCAGAGCCCTTGCTTAAACCGGAGAAATCATGGCAGTAAAAAAAATCAAAAAAGGTATTCACTGGGTGGGCGCGATCGATTGGGACCGGCGTCTTTTTGATGAGCTGATCCCTTTGCCCGACGGCACAACCTATAACGCTTACCTGGTCGAAGGCAGTGAAAAAACCGCCCTGATTGACACGGTTGATCCAAGCAAAACCGGGGAATTGCTCGACAATCTGCAGGAACTTGGGGTGAGACGAATTGATTATATAATCTCCCACCATGCCGAGCAGGATCATTCCGGATCTATCCCCGAAGTGCTGGCGATTTATCCGGAGGCCCTGGTGGTGACCAATGAGAAATGCAAGGCCATGCTGATGGATTTGCTGTTGATTCCTGAAAACCGTTTCCAAACCGTAGCCGATGGCGAATGCCTCAGCCTGGGAGACCGGACACTGGAATTCATTTTCGCGCCATGGGTCCATTGGCCCGAAACCATGCTGACCTATTTGCGCGAGGAAAAAGTGCTTTTTTCCTGCGATTTTCTCGGTTCACATTTGGCCCAAAGCGAACCGCTGCTCTGGGACGAGAACCATGCCTATCAATCGGCCAAGCGTTATTTTGCCGAAATCATGATGCCTTTCCGCAGCAATATCCGTAAACATCTGCAGCGCTTGCGAACGCTTGACTTGGACGTGATTGCTCCCAGCCATGGGGTGGTCTATTCGCGCCCCGAATTCATCCTCAATGCTTATGAAGAATGGACTTCTGATAAAGTATGCAATAAGGTACTGATTCCGTTCGTTTCTATGCATGGCAGCACCAGGGAAATGGTTGAGTATCTGACCGGCGCGCTGATGCAAAAAAACATTGCCGTGTTTCCCTGCAATGTTATTCGCGCCGATATCGGCGAACTGGCCAAGGAACTGGTCGATGCGGCCACGGTGATCATTGCCTCACCGACGGTTTTAAGCGGGCCGCATCCGGCCATTTTATATGTCACCTATCTGGCCAACGCCCTGCGGTCCAAATTTAAATTCGCTTCGATCATCGGATCTTTCGGCTGGGGCGGGCGCATGCTGGAAATCCTGCAGTCCCAACTGGGCAGCATCAAGGCCGAGATCCTGGAACCGGTCATGGTCAAGGGCTATCCGCGGCCGGCCGATTACCAGGCCCTGCAGCGCCTGGCCGATGATATTGAAAGGAAACACCGGGAATTGGGAATTCTATTCTGATTTTATTTACCATTGCAATAACTCTCGATTGCGGTTAAAATAACATTCATGACCGCGACGAATTTTTTAAAATTTACTAATGGAGGAAATGAAAAATGCAAAAAAAATTTATAGCGCTTGGTTGTTTGGGTGTCTTGCTGGTAGTGGCTCTGGTTTTGGTCCTCAGCATCGTCGGATCTTATAACAGCCTGGTTTCTTTGGACCAGAAAGCCCTGTCCCAGTGGGGGCAGGTGGAGAACGCCTACCAGCGGCGCGCTGATCTCATCCCCAACCTGGTAGAGACCGTGAAGGGCGCTGCCGCCTTTGAAAAAGATACTTTCACCGCCGTGACCGAAGCCCGGGCCAAAGTCGGACAGGTGTCTTTGGGCGGCGGGGCGAATCCGGCCGCCAATGCCGAAGCGTTTGCCAAGTTTCAGCAGGCCCAGGACGGCTTGTCTTCGGCCTTGTCGCGGCTGATGGTGGTGGTGGAGAAATATCCCGATCTCAAAGCCACGCAGAATTTCCGCGACCTGCAGGTTCAGCTGGAAGGTACCGAGAACCGTATCACGGTTGAACGGATGCGCTTCAATGAAGCCGCCCAGGCTTTTAACTCCAAGCGGCTGAGTTTCCCCACGGTGATTATCGCCAATTTCTTCGGCGACCGTTTCAGGGAAAAAGCTTATTTCAAATCCCAGGCCGGGGCCGAAACCGCACCCAAAGTCAAATTTTAGGTCGTGAAAAAGCGGAAATTATTTCCCGGCATCCTGGCCGGGGCGCTGCTGATTCTGGCCCTCGGAGCTAATGCCAGGGCTGAAATCGGCACGCCCATCCCGCCGGCGCCTGAGCACTGGCTTACCGACGCGGCCGGTTTGCTTTCCACGCAGGCGGCAGCAGAAATTGATACCCGCCTGCAGGCTTATGAGCAGTCCAGTGGGTCCCAGCTTTTAGTTTACATCGGCAAAACCACGGCTGGCGTGCCGATCGAAGATTGGGCCGTGAGCGTTTTTCAAGCCTGGAAAGTGGGCCGCCAAGGGCTGGATAATGGTTTGGTGCTGTTCATCATGGCCGAAGACCACCGCATGCGCATCGAAGTGGGCTACGGGTTGGAAGGCCTGGTTACCGACGCCTTGGCGGGCCGCATCATCAATGACGTCCTGGTGCCGGGATTGCAGAAGGGAGACCCGGACGGTGCCGTGAGCCAGGCGGTCGAACGCGTGATTGCGGCTATTTCCGGGACTGCTGAATCAGGCGACCAGAAAACCGAGCCCAAGGCGCTGCCCCAATTGACCTGGATGCAGAAAATCATCATCGGTATCATGATCATTGGTTTTTTACTGCTGCTGATCACCAATCCTTCGCTGGCCTTCTACCTGCTGTTCACTATTTTATCGGGCGGACGCGGCGGGGGCGGGGGCCGGGGCGGGTTTTCGGGCGGCGGCGGAAGATCCGGAGGCGGCGGTGCCTCCGGGTCGTGGTAGCCGGGGAGGAATCAAATGGCGTTCATGAGCCAGCATAAACTGCTTGACCTGATCGATGACGACCGGATCAAGGCGGCCATTGCCGCGGCCGAGCAACAAACCTCCGGGGAGATCCGCGTATCGGTCTCGCGTTTTTTCTGGGGCAATGTCCGTAAAGTGGCGGACAAAGCCTTTGTTCGGCTGGGTATGCGCGCCACCCGCGAGCGCAACGGCATTCTGTTCTTTGTCGTCCCTTCCAGGTGCCGCTTTGCCATTATCGGCGATGAAGGCATTCATCAAAAAGTTGGCCAGGACTTCTGGGATAAGCTGGTCGTCGCCATGGCCGGCGACTTCAAGCAAGGGAAGTTCAACGAGGGTCTGGTGCGCGGCATCTCCGAATGCGGCCTTCTGCTCGGCGCCCATTTTCCCTACCAGGGCGAAAAGGACGTCAACGAACTCTCTGATGACATCGATTTCGGTAACAAGGAATAATAACTGGTCAAAGTAAGGCGGTTGCAGCCTAAGTAAAGGAGCCAATTTTCTTCTTTGGCTCTCGGTTTGGAAAAGAACTGGATTGGCTTGATTCCCAGAGGGTGACGTGTTACACAAGTAAATGGCTTGAAATAGTAGTGAAATTTGATCCGGGAGGCATTCATGGCCATGTTCAAGAACGCATTGGTGCGGCTGCCCTGTCGCAATATGGTCCATGGACTTTCCACGGCCGGTTTGGGCCGGCCTGATTATAAAAAAGCACTGGATCAGCACGATGCTTATGTTGCCGCTTTGCAAGGCTGCGGACTGGCGGTGACGGTAATGGCGGCAGATGAAACTTATCCCGATTCAGTTTTTATTGAGGACACGGCCGTGCTCAGTGAAAAGGCGGCTATAATCACCCGCTCCGGAGCTTCCAGCCGCCGAGGCGAGGAAGTCGCCGTGGCCGAGGCGTTGTCGCGGTTTTATGACCATTTGGAATATATCACCGCCCCCGGGACTTTGGATGGGGGGGATGTGCTGCGCGCCGGGAATCAGTTTTTTACAGGAATTTCAGCAAGAACCAATGGGTCGGGGGCCGGACAACTGGCCGTTATTTTGGCTAAAAATGATTATTCAGCAACCTTGGTGCCGTTGCGCCATGTCCTGCACTTGAAAACCGGCATCGCTTATCTTGAAAACAACCGCCTGTTGGCTTGCGGCGAATTCCCGGATCACCCTTTGCTGTCCGGTTTTGAAATCATCCCGGTGCCCCAGACTGAGGCCTACGCCGCCAATTCCGTCTGGATCAACGGCCGCGTTTTGGTCCCCGTCGGATTCCCGCTAACAAAGAAAATTATAGAAAGATTAGGATACGAAGCTGTGCCTGTAGATGTTTCGGAATTCCGCAAGCTGGACGGCGGCCTGAGCTGTCTCTCCCTGCGCTTTTAACCCGGCCAGTAGGGCGCAAGTATACAAGCGCTGGGAATATTGTTATAATCCAAAATCGAGGAGATGCGCGTGATAAACAGGTATGAAGCGGCTGAAATAGTTGGTATCTGGAGCGAAGAAAACAAGTACCGCAAATGGCTGGACGTGGAACTGGCCATCACCGAAACCTGGGCGGAAATGGGCGAAGTGCCGCCCGCAAGTTTGAAAAATATCATGGAGAATGCCGCGGTTGACTCGGCCCGTATCCACGAAATTGAAAAAAAAGTAAAACATGATGTTATTGCTTTCTTAACATCTTTGGAAGAATCAATTGGCCAGGATTCCGCTTATGTACACAAGGGTATTACCTCCTATGATGTGGTCGACAGCGCATTTTCGCTGCTCATCCAGGAATCGCTGGCCATAGTTTTGGCCAAAATTGCGGCCTTGGAAAAAATTCTTTTGGAAAAGGCCTTTGCCTACAAAGATTTACCGGCCATTGGCCGCACCCATGGCATCCATGCTGAACCCATCACTTTTGGCTGCAAGTTTTTGATCTGGCATGACGAGATGGAGCGCAACCGCCAACGATTGCTCCGGGCTAAAGAGATTACGGCGGTGGGGAAAATTTCCGGTTCAGTGGGGACCTACATCCATTTCCCAGCTTCCGGCGAGGAAATAGCCTTGCAGAAGCTTGGTTTGCGAGCCTGCCGGGTTTCTTCGCAAATCATCCAGCGTGACCGCCACGCTGAAGTGATTTGGGCCCTGGCCCTGCTGGGTACCAGTTTGGAAAAAATCGCCGTGGAAATCAGGCACCTGCAAAAAACCGAGGTACTTGAGGTCGAGGAACCTTTCAGCCGCGGTCAGAAGGGCTCTTCCTCCATGCCGCACAAGCGCAATCCTGTGCGCTGCGAGCGGATTTCCGGCCTGGCCCGGATATTGCGCGGCCATTTGGCCGTGGCCATGGAAAATAATATTCTCTGGCATGAGCGTGATATTTCCCATTCCTCGGCCGAAAGGATCATCTTTCCCGATTCCTTTCACCTGGCCGTTTTCATGCTCGACGACATGATCGACATATTGAAAAACCTGGCCGTGTATCCGGAAAACATCCGCAGGAACCTGGAACTGACCCATGAGGTTTATTTTTCCCAAAAGGTGTTGACCCTGCTGGTCAACAAAGGCGTGGCCCGCCAGCGGGCGTATGACCTGGTCCAGGATCAGGCCTTGAAGTCCTGGCAGGAAAAACGCAGTTTCCGTGAACTGGTCATGGCCGACCCGGCCATCACCGCTGTCTGTTCCCCTGCTGAACTGGAAAAAGCTTTTTCGCTTCCTGAACTGCTGGCCGGAGTGGTAGAAATATTTCGGCGTTTTGAAAAGGAAAAATAGGAGTGGTCAAAGCCTTGTCAACCAGCCATTCCTACCTGGTGCAAAATGAGGAGCATGAGCGTGGCTGAAATCATGAGGGTTTACGTGGAAAAAAAAGCCGGATTCGACATTGAGGCCCGGGGCATGCTGCTGGATCTTCGTGAAAACCTGGCCGTGAAGAGCTTAAGCGGGGTGCGCTTGCTCAACCGTTACGATGTTTGCGGAATCAGTCAGAAAGAGTATGAACGGGCGCGGCATACTATTTTTTCCGAACCACAAGTGGATGAGATTTACGATGAAAAATTTCCCCTGGCCGCTGATGAAACGGCATTCACCATTGAATACCTGCCCGGCCAGTATGACCAACGTGCCGATTCGGCCGTCCAATGCCTGCAATTGTTGTCCCCGGGCGTTCAGCCCCACAAGGGGACGGGCGTAACCGCCCAGCCCCTGGTGGCTACGGCAAGGATCATTGTTTTGCAAGGCACGATTAGTGCCGCGGCAATAAAAAAAATAAAACATTACTGCATCAACCCGGTAGATTGCCGCGAAGCCGCTTTGATCAAGCCTGCCTCCCTGGTTTTGCGCGCCGTTGCTCCGGCCGCAGTTCCGATTTTAAAAAGGTTCATTTCGAAGTCCGCTGCGGAATTGACCGCGCTGGGAAATGAACTGGGTTTGGCCATGGATGCGGCCGATTTGCGCTTTTGCCAGACCTATTTCCGTGATCAGGAACATCGCGATCCGACCCTTGCCGAAATCCGCCTGCTCGACACTTACTGGTCCGATCATTGCCGGCATACGACTTTTTTAACGGCCATTTCCCGGGTCGATATCGACGATGGTCATTTTAGCGAGCCCATACGCCAGGCTTATGGCGCATACCTGGAAACCCGGCACTGGCTTTATGGTACGAGGCAAAAGGAAATCTGCCTGATGGACCTGGCTTTGCTGGCCATGAAGGAATTACGCAAAAAAGGCCGCCTGAACGATGTGGAAGTTTCTGAAGAAATAAATGCCTGCAGCATCATTGTGCCGGTGGATGTCGATGGTAAAAAGGAAGAATGGCTGGTGATGTTCAAGAACGAAACCCATAATCATCCCACTGAAATTGAACCTTTCGGCGGGGCGGCCACTTGCCTGGGCGGGGCAATCCGCGACCCCTTGTCCGGCCGGGCATTTGTTTACCAAGCCATGCGTGTTACCGGCAGCGGCGATCCCCATGCCTTGGTCGCAAATACCTTGCCGGGAAAACTTCCCCAACGCAAGATCACATACGAAGCGGCCCAGGGATTCAGCGCTTACGGCAACCAGGTGGGCCTGGCCACGGGGCAGGTCAGCGAAATCTACCATGAGGGCTATGTGGCCAAACGCATGGAGATCGGGGCGGTGATCGCCGCCGCTCCCAGAAAGAATGTCAGGCGCCGGGCTCCCAAAGCTGGAGATGTCGTTTTGCTGGTAGGCGGCCGGACCGGCCGCGACGGCATCGGCGGCGCTACCGGTTCCTCGAAAGCCCACAGCGAATCGTCCCTGTTGACCTGCGGAGCCGAAGTGCAGAAAGGCAATCCGCCCACTGAAAGGAAACTGCAGCGGCTGTTTCGCGATCCGCGCGTCAGCCGGATGATCAAGCGCTGCAATGATTTCGGCGCCGGCGGCGTAGCGGTCGCGGTCGGAGAGCTGGCCGCTGGTCTGGACATTGACCTGGATCAGGTTCCGAAAAAATACGCCGGGCTTGACGGCAGCGAACTGGCTTTGTCCGAATCGCAGGAACGCCTGGCGGTGGTGGTGGCGGCCGCGCAAGCGCGGTGTTTTCAGAAGCTGGCTGCCGCCGAGAACCTCGAAGCGACCGTTATCGCCCGGGTCAGTGCCCGGCAGCGTCTGCATATGAAATGGCGCGACCGGACCATTGTTGATCTCGACCGTGACTTCCTTGACAGCCACGGTGCCGGACGCCAGGCGGCGGTAGAGATAAAATCTCCCGCAGCCGGCAATGACTTTTTTAAAGTTTTGTCCCCAGCCGCGGCCGGAAAACTCCCCGACTTGCAAGGGGCCTGGATGACGGTTCTGGCCGATTTAAACATCTGCTCGCAGAAGGGACTGGGGGAACGGTTCGACAGTTCCATTGGTGCCGGCACCGTACTGTCGCCTTTCGGAGGCAAGTTTCAAGCCACGCCGGCCGAAACCATGGTAGCCAAAATTCCGCTGCTGCAAGGTGAAACCAATCGTGGTACGATCATGGCCTTTGGCTTCAATCCGTATCTTTCCAGCTGGAGCCCTTTTCATGGCGGTGTTTATGCCGTTATCGAAGCCGTGGCCCGGGTGGTTGTCTGCGGCGGTGATTATCGATCCATCCGTTTGAGTTTGCAGGAATATTTTGCCAAACCGGGCCGCGATCCGCGCCGCTGGGGCCAGCCTTTCGCTTCCCTGCTGGGCGCTTTCACCGTCCAGCAGCAATTGGAAATACCCGCCATCGGCGGCAAGGACAGCATGTCCGGATCATTCAAGGATTTGGATGTGCCGCCGACATTGGTCGCTTTCGCTGTGGCAATGGTTGATGTGCGGCAGGTGGTTTCACCGGAGTTTAAAAAAACGAACAGTTGGGTGCTATGGTTGCCGCTGCCCCGTGATAAGCATGAAATGCCAGATTTCACGATCTTGAAAAAAAATTATATTCGGGTTCATCAATTAATCCAAAAAGGTAAAATTTTGGCTGCCCAGTCACTGCATAGCGGGGGACTGGCCGAAGCGGTCAGTAAAATGTGTTTCGGCAACCGCATCGGCATGGCTTTCCATGAGCCGATGATCCCCGGCGAACTTTTCACTCCAGCTATCGGCTCGCTGGTCCTGGAAGTGCCGGAAACGGAAAATGTAGAAGCACTGTTTTCCGGGTTGGGCTTCCGCATTTTGGGAAAAACCTTATCCGCAGCGGTGATCAGGGTCAATGGGTTGGAGTTGGTCATTACAGACCTGCAGAAACATTGGGAAAATACCCTGGAAGATATTTTCCCCACCCGGGTCGAAAAAAGCCGGATCATGACTGATCCCGGATACGAGCGGCCGTTATCTTTGGAACGGACTGGCAGACAGGCGCGGTATTCCATCACCCGGCCGCGGGTGCTGATCACGGTGTTTCCCGGGACCAACAACGAATACGATGTGGCCAGGGCTTTTGCCAAGGCCGGCGGGAAGCCCGAAACTTTTGTTTTCCGCAACCGCAACGCCGCCGATATTGATGCTTCCAGCGCTGAGCTGGTAAGGCAAATCAAACGCTCACAGATCTTGATGATCCCTGGCGGCTTCAGCGCCGGCGACGAACCCGACGGTTCGGGGAAGTTCATTGCCGCGGTTTTTCGCCATCCCCGCCTGCGCGACGCCGTTCATGAAATGGTTTCAAAAAAAAATGGGCTGATCCTCGGCATCTGCAACGGTTTCCAAGCCCTGCTCAAACTGGGTTTGCTGCCCCATGGCGAAATCAGGGACCTGACGCCCGATTCGCCGACCTTGACTTTCAACCTCATTGGCCGGCTGGTGTCGCGCCCGATACGCACCAGGGTGGTCTCGACCCTTTCGCCCTGGTTCAATTTATGCCAGGCCGGTGATATTCATACCATACCGGTGGCGCATGCTGAAGGGCGTTTCGTGGCTCCCGAGGCCACGCTGGAACTCCTGTTTGCCCTGGGCCAGGTTGCCACGCAGTACGTTGACTTTGATGGCCGTCCGACATCCGACTCCTTCTTCAACCCCAACGGCTCCATGCTGGCCATTGAGGCCGTCTCCAGCCCCGACGGCCGCATCCTCGGTAAAATGGCCCACAGCGACCGCATCAGCAACCATGTCCTGCAGAACATCCCCGGCGACAAGGACCAGAAAATATTCGCCTCCGGGGTGAATTATTTTCGGTAGGGGCAGCACAAATCATCCACCGACCCTGGTGGATTAATTTGTCTGTCCCGTAGGGGCGGGGTTTTCCCGCCCAATGGGATTATCGTGTTATACAGGGGCGCGACAACCGCGCCCCTACATGGGGGATAAAAACGTAATGGACATAATTAATGACCTTTAATCCTGAAATCCATCATCGTCATTCTATTCGTTTGCCAAATTATGATTATTCCCAACCCGGATATTATTTTGTCACCATATGTGCCCATGATAGAGAATGTCTTTTTGGTGATATTGAGAACAATAATATTATCTTAAACGAGATAGGAATACTGATAAAAAAGAAGTGGCATGATCTGTCGGTTCATTTTCCCGGAATCGAATTGGATCGGATGGTCATTATGCCCAATCATCTGCATGGAATTATTATAATATCGGATCACTGTAGGGGCGGGGTTTTCCCGCCCATTATGATTGTCCCACCACGTAGGGGCGCGGTTGTCGCGCCTCCGGGTTTTGGTAAAATATTGGGACAGATGGTCGCCTGGTTCAAATACGAATCGACCAAGGAGATCAATCGGATTGTTTCTGGAAATCCCAATGTAAAAATCTGGCAGCGTAATTTCTTTGAAAGAATCGTTCGCGATGATGATGAATTGAACCGGATCAGGAATTATATTAAGACAAATCCTGAGACATGGAAAGAGGATGAAAACTATATATAAGATAGAAGATAAAAAATTTGTAGGGGCGGGGTTTTCCCACCCTTTATAGACTATGGGCGCGATAACCGCGCCCCTACATTTTCCCGTTGCCTCATCTGGAAATCTACCTGAACGCGATTCGTTGCCTCATGTAAAAATCTACCCGAACGGCTTCTTGTAATTTTTATTTTATGTGTCTATAATCGGATTGATTTTAATGATGGAGAGAACCCGCATGGATAATGATTCGCGAAAGACCAAATACCAGCCCCGACGGCCGCATCCTGGGCAAAATGGCCCACAGCGACCGCATCAGCGCCCACGTCCTGCAGAACATCCCCGGCGACAAGGACCAGAAAATATTCGCCTCGGGGTAAGGCACTTTCGATAAATCAAAAATTGATTTATCTTTAACGGAGGGCAGGAAATGAAGTTTTCACAAAGAATAGGAATGAAACCTATAAAAACAGAGATACAAATTGATTCTATGGATATCGATTTAAGAACTGCTTTGTGGAACTCTTTCCATTTATATTATCTTCAGAGAATTCATTCAAGCTGGATTTCTCAATCAAAGTTCAAGTGGTTTTTTGCAAGTTTATGGCACAATTATTTTAAATTTCCAATTGACACGCTTAATGATAGTGAGGCTGAAACAACCAAAATAATAAGAGATTGGTTTTTTAAATTTGAATGGTTTGAGGTTTATGACTTTATTGAATTTATTTCATGTCAAGACTGTCCAGTAGATGCTGATGAATTTAGAAAGTTTTGTAATAATATGCTTGAAAGAGAACTTTCTGCGTATAGATTTGTTGGTGAAGTAATAACGAAAATAACAGATGAAAATGAATTGAATGAAATTGAAGAAGCGATAAATAGTTCTATGAAAACAAAACTTTCTGGGGTTCATTTACATTTAAAATCTGCTTTGGCAAAATTGTCAGATAGAAAAGATCCAGATTATAGAAATTCTATAAAGGAATCCATTAGTGCGGTTGAATCAATTTCTCAGATTATATCTGGAAATTCCAAGGCAGAACTTGGACAAGCGTTAAAGATTTTAGAACAAAATGTTGGGCTACATAATGCATTAAAGAAGGGATTTATGGCAATTTACGGATATACCAGCGATGAAGGTGGAATAAGACATGCTATGCTTGAAGAAAAAATAATTGACTTCGAAGATGCAAAATTCATGCTTGTATCATGCTCTGCTTTTATAAATTATTTAATAATGAAATCTACTAAATCTGGAATTGAATTTTAAAATAAAATATTGGGGGAACTTGTGGAATGTGAATTCAAGTGTGGTTCCCTGGGGATGAGTTCATAATACAACAATCTGGAAGCGAGAAAAAATGAGGCAAAGATGAAGACAAGGTGTCTGCTAGCATTGGGGAGCGTGATTCCCGTGATATTTTGGGGCACTTTATCTGTTTGCGGTTATGTGATGGGAGATTATAACCACTTGACGCGGCTGGTGAGCGAGCTGGGCGCCATCGGGACGAGGACGCAATACATATTCATGGCCGGGCTGCTCACTTGCGCGATCTTGAGCGTTTTATTCGTGGTAGGTTTGTGTCAGGCATGCAAGAAGATGGGGATCAGCACGATACCGGCGCTGCTTATCCTTTTCTTTTCGCTGTCGATCGGGGGCGCCGCGATCTTCCCGCTTCCCCTGCGCATGCACCTGATCATGGGCATGCCCTCCGTGTTGTTGTTCCTCTCTCCGCTCGCGGCGTTGATCTTCTGGCGGGGAGAAAAACAACCGGCCGGATTGCGGATCTGGGCGATCGTAAGTTTGGCCGTCATGCTGCTGGGTTTCCTTGCCTTCATGCCCGAGGTGCTGGGCGCTTACCCGGGATTGAAACAGCGCTTTTTCCATCTCGCCTGGTCGCTCTGGTTCATTGGCTTGAGCCGGGCTTTTCTGCGTTCAGCGAGAAGCGGGGTATAATGGATGGACTGGAAAATGTGAATTTGTTTGCTTACTGTAATGAGGATAAAGATAACCAAGGAGTGATATAAGTATGCGAGATCGATCGAGCAAGCGCGACAAGAAGCGGGAGAGCCATGGCGCATGCATCATGCGTTGCGGAAGGCGCGTTGGCTACACCGTTAGTGAGGGGTTATAAAGAATACCCATATCCGTAAAAAATGTTATTTTATAACTTGACTTTAAAAATATCCATGATAGAATTAAAGCATGTTTAAAAGATGGCTTGAATTATCGTCAAAAAAATCGGTTTTACTGGTCGGACCACGGCGGGCGGGGAAAACAACCCTGTTGAAAACCAGATTTCCCGACTTCCGTTATGCCACGCTCGACGATTACGACCTGTTAAACTGGGCCGACAAAGACCCGAAAGGGTTCGTAGAAAGTTTGGGGAAAAATGCCATTATCGATGAGGTTCAGCGCTGCCCGCGCCTGACCGTGGCGGTCAAGTACGCCATCGACAACCAGGGAGCCACGTTCCTGCTCAGTGGTTCAAGCACGCTTGGTTTGCTCGACGCGGCTGCCGACTCTATGGCCGGACGAATCCATATTCAATCTTTGCCCACTCTCTGTTGGGGTGAAGAGGATGGGGCTGCCGATCATTCGTTGTTCAGCGAGCATCTGGACCCGCCGCAGCTGCAGGTTGCCCGCAGAAAAATTGCCTCGGCCATGAAATTCGGCCAATTCCCCGAAATAGCGGCTTGCGAAAAAGAAGCAGGCAAACTCGAACTCCTCGAAAACTATAAAAACACCTATTTCATCCGTGATCTGCTACAGCTGGGCAACATTGAACATGGGGTCGGTTTGCTGGCCATATTTCACCATATAGTTCGCTCGCTCGGTTCTCTGGTCGAAGTCTCCAGTTTTGCCCGGGAATCGGGTTTGAGCTATCCCAGCGCCAAAAAATATTTGCACATATTGACCCAGTCGCAGCTAACCTTCCCTTTGTATGGCTACCAACACGGTCCGGCCAAGCGCTTCATCAAGGCAGCCAAAATCTATTTCAGCGATACCGGTATTATCAGCGCCATGAATCAGCAGGTGAGCATTGGCCAGCAGGTGGAAAATTTTGTCATCGCCGAATTGGAAAAACGGCGCAAACTTGGATACATTAAAACTGATCAGCTCTATTATTACCGAAACTCCGGCGGCAGGGAGATCGATTGTATTTTTGAAGCCGGGGGTATTGTCCATGCCATCGAAATCAAATCCAGCGAAACGTTCGACAAAAGGGATATAAGTCACTTGCTGGAGTTTGTCAGCCATGCACCACAGAGAACAAAGGGTTTCCTGTTTTATCTCGGAGCAGAGTATCTGGAAATAAATGGAATTCAGATTCTCCCCATCGCCGCCCTTTTTCGGGGCGTTTGATTGCCTTCGCTCTGGAAAGGTAGCAATGACGAAGCTGAATTTAAAGCAGAGCGGCTGAGGATAAGCGGCTATTTCTTCTCGGCTTTTTTTTCGCGGAGTTCGGCCAGCAGTTTTTCTTCGATTGATTTGGGCAGGGGCGAATAGTGTAAAAATTCTATGGAGTGGCTGGCCCGGCCGCTGGAAACGGTACGCAAGACGGACGCGTAGCCGAACATTTCCATCAGCGGGATGCTGCCGTTGATTTTCTGCGAGCCCTTGCGGAAACGGCGCATGCTGTCGATCTTGCCGCGGCGGCGGTTGATGTCGCCTATGATTTCCCCCATGTATTCATCGGGAGTATTGATTTCAATTTTCATGATCGGTTCCAAAACATGCGGGGAAGCCTTGGCGATGGCTTCCTTGATGGCTAACTGGGCGCAGGTCTTGAAGGCTTGTTCGCTGGAGTCCACGGCGTGGAAACTGCCGTCGAGCAGGACAAACTTGACGTCCATCATGGGATAGCCGGCGTAAGGGCCTTTTTCCATTGAGGCCTTGAAACCTTTTTGAATGGCCGGGATAAATTCCTTGGGAATGTTGCCGCCCTTGATGTTATTTATAAATTCCAATCCCAGGCCGGGATTGGGTTCCAGGCGCATGACGATATGGGCGAACTGGCCTTTGCCTCCGGTCTGTTTTTTGAATTTGTAATTGGCCGGGGCTTCCTGGGTGATGGCTTCGCGGAAGGCCACGGCGGGCTTGCCGACCTGGACCTCGACATGGTGTTCGGTTTTCAGCCGGTCGACGATGATTTCCAGGTGCAGTTCACCCATGCCCGAGATCACGGTTTCTTCGGTTTCATCGTCAAAATGGACTTTGAAGGAAGGATCTTCCAGCGACAGTTTGTGCAATGCCGCCGACAGCTTGTCCCGTTCCTTGGCAGACGGCGGCTCGATTTTCAAGTCGATGACGGTTTCCGGGTAATGGATGTTTTCCAGCAGAACCGGTTCGTTTTCAGTGCACAATGTGTCGCCGGTGGTGGTGAATTTTGTGCCGATCAGCGCGGCAATGTCGCCGGCGCTTATGTTTTCGATATCCTCACGGCTGTCGGCGTGGATGCGCAGGATGCGGCTGATCCGTTCACGCTTGTCTTTGACCGGGTTATAAATATAGCTGCCGGCGAGCAGTTCGCCGGAATAGACACGGACAAATGTCTGCTGGCCGACGTAGGCGTCGTTGATGATTTTGAAGGCCAGGGCCGTGAAAGGTTCTTTGGCTGAGGGCTTGCGGGAAATCACTTTTTCCGGATCATTGGGGTCGCTGCCGACGGTAATGCCGCGGTCGATGGGCGAGGGCAGATAATCAACCACAGCGTCGAGCAGCAAACGGATGCCTTTGTTCTTAAAGGCGCTGCCGCAAAATACCGGGGTGATGCACAGGGTCAGGACGGCCTGGCGCGTGGCCCGCTTGATGTCCTCTTCGCTGATTTCCCCGTCGTTTAAAAATTTTTCCATCAACTCCAGATCAAAATCGGCCAGTCTTTCGATCATTTTAGCGCGAAACTCTTTGGCCTTGGCCAGCATCGCTTCCGGGATGGCGCTGATTTCCATCTCCATTTCCTGGAAAGTGAAGGCCTTCATTTTCACCAGGTCAATGACGCCCTGGAAATTTTCCTCGCTGCCGATGGGCAACTGATACACCAGGGCGTTGGCGCCCAGCATGTCATTCATCATGGTGACGGTTTGAAAAAGGTCGCCGCCCTGACGGTCCATTTTATTGACAAAAGCGATGCGCGGCACCTTGTAGCGGTCGGCCTGATGCCAAACGGTTTCGCTTTGCGGTTCGACGCCGCCGACGGCACAAAAAACCATGACGATACCGTCCAGAACGCGCAGCGAGCGTTCCACTTCCACGGTGAAATCGATGTGGCCGGGAGTGTCGATAATGTTGACCTGGTAATCTTTCCAGTGGGTGGTGATCGCAGCCGAGGAAATGGTGATGCCCCTTTCCTGTTCCTGCTTCATGAAATCCATGACCGCCTGGCCGTCATGAACCTCGCCGGTGCGGTGAATCAGACCGGTAAAGAATAGAATGCGCTCGGTGGTGGTGGTTTTGCCGGCGTCGATATGGGCCACGATGCCGATATTGCGAATCTTCTGCATGATTGCCTGTTCCATGGTTCAAAGCTCCTTCGGCAATTCGTTCCATCCGCAAAGACCGTCCTTTGACAATAGCAATGCTTGTCTGAATGCAGCTCTTTCGAGGTTCTTGATCAGGGGTGATTCAGTGTTGGGTTGCCCGTTCTCAGGAAACAAATTGCCTAAAATTATATTTAAGTATACCACATTCCCGGCCATTTGCCAATGGACAAAGGGGTGCAAAATTTTGAATTCATGCGATTGCATCTTTGGCCCGCTTCGGTTATGATGAATTTTTTAGGGAGACCATGGCGCGCACAATTTTATGGTTCACTTGTTTCTGGCTGCTGCAATTGCTTTCCACCCTTTGCCTGGCGGTTTATTTTCTATTCGGACTGCTGGGGCAAAAGGCCTTCCAAAAAAAAATTCTTTATCAACTCACCCGGATTTGGGCCCGTTTGTTGATCAGCATAGCCGGCGGCCGGGTGGAAATTTCAGGCCTGGAAAACCTGCCTGCCGGCGGTGGCATACTCTTTGTTTCCAACCACCAGGGCGCCTTTGACATTCCCCTGCTGCTCGGGTATGTCCCCGGGCTGAAGGGTTTTGTTTCCAAGAAGGAAAACAGTCGTCTGCCCATCGTCGGCATCTGGATGAAACTGCTGCACTGCATCTTCATAGACCGTAAGGACCTGCGCCAGTCAGCCCAGGCTATTGCCCGGGGGATCCGTGATTTGCAAACTGGCCGGTCGCTGGTTGTTTTTCCCGAAGGTACGCGCAGCAAGTCAAGGGTGATGAACCGTTTCAAGGACGGCAGTTTCAAACTGGCCACCCGTTCTGGAGCGGCCATTGTGCCGCTGACCATCGACGGGTCGTACCGGTTGCTGGAAGGCAACCGTGGCCGCATCGGCCCGGGAAAAGTGCATCTGCATATTCATCCCCCAATCAGGCTTCAGGATTTAAGTGCCGGCGAAAAAAACACTCTGACCGAAAAGGTTCAGCGGATCATCGCGTCCAAGCTGGCTGTTTAAAAATCTGCTAAGATTGTTTTATTCCGGCTAACCCTGCTGCGCAGGATAAGTAACTTAGAAAGCAAATTATCTTGTTTTTTTACCAAGTTAATTTGCTTTAAGTTACTTAAAATAGTGTATAATTCAATCAACCTATTAAATAGGTCAAGTAACCGCTAATGGAGGTTGATTAAAATGATTGAATCGGTATTTGGTTCTTTATTAAAGGAAAAAATCCTGGTGTATATCACTGTAAATCCGGAATCCTATCCAAATGAGCTTAGCAGGGTGTTTCAATCCAGTTTGAGTTCGGTTCAGAAACACCTGGAAAATCTTGAAAAAAATGGGATTGTAGTCAGCCGCCTGAAAGGTAAGACCAGGCTTTATGATCTAAATCCGCGGAGTCCATTTAAAAAAGAGCTGACCGCTCTTTTAGAAAAAATATATTCCTTTATCAACGAAAACGAAAAAGAGAAATTCTTTGTCCGCAGGAGCCGCCCCAGAAGAAAAGGTAAATCATTATGAAAAAAATTAATGAGATGAACACAATTGAATTGGCGGCTTATTATCACTGGAATGATCGACAATCATTGGAAGTTGCATTAATGGTATGTGAAAAAAAAGAAATTAATATTTCTGAAGTCCAGCGCTGGTCTGTGAATGAAGGGATGGAAGAAAAATTCAACTTTTTCAAAGAAAAATATGATTTAATAAAGCAGGAAATAGAGAACAAAATAAAGAAACGCTGAATTACAAACTCTGAAGATTATAAAATAAATTTTCACAAGAACCGATCTTGCGGAAACGATTGTCTGGAATTACAGATTCCGTGAAATGCCCATTAAATAATCCAACAAAACTAAAGGTTCATTGTTGAGATGCGACTTTGATGATTTTCTAAAGGTGATCTAAACGCAAATACACTTGCGTTTGGTAATTCCAATATACGAGCGGTTGGGGAAAGATCGGACATTCTCGCCCGGAATGATATTGTTATCTTTTGCTTATAAAGCCCCAGCTCAAGAAAAATTATTTAAAAATCGTAAAGTTTCAAATCGGATGCAAACCACAACTACGTAAACATATTATTGTGGCAAAACGCCGGGGATCCGCCCGAGCGGAAATGCTGGCGCAACTTCGGACAAGCCGACAGCCGCTATTGGGCCCAATTCCGCGATCCAAAGAACTGTACCGGGGTGAAAGCGGGATGGAAAAAGTAATAATGAAAGACCCCTTAATGGGTAGTACCAATACTTTCTTAAACGCATTGAAATTCTATGAGATAATAGTGTTCCAATAGCAAACACTTTGCTTTTATATGACAATTCTTTCAGGAGCCCGGTAATGGTTTAATAATGTAATTATGTCTACTAAAAATATATTTTAACATCATGGAAAATAACGGTCACTCGAGACTCTTTTGACTTTTTTATTTTATTTAAGTATATTGAAGTCCTGAGAGATAAATTGACGAAAGATTTTTTGATGAGTAAAAAAATGAAAATTTCAGAAAATCGAAAAAGTGCAATTAATTATCGTGAAAAAACTCATTTTTTCATACTAAGTTTAATTTTTACTACTCTTGCTTATTCTATTCAGACAGCAAAATTTAATGGTTCACTTGTAAGTCAATTATGTGAATTAATTGCTTGGCTATATCTATCTATTTCAGGTTTTTGTGAATTGGCCGTACTGATAAGTTATCCCAGATTTCTAAATTTAACTGCTAACAAAGAAGATATTCTTAAAAAGTCTGAGGTTGAAAAAAAAATACCGGAAAGAGCAAAAGAAGCATTAACAAAAATTCAAGAATCTCTTGATAAATTAGAGAAATATATAACAAATTTCTCGTTAATTCATTTATGGTTTGGCATTTTAGGATTTGTTTCGTTAATGATCGCTAGAGGATATGATCCATTCATAAATATTTTTTGGTAAATTGTTAACTTGTAAAATCACTCAAAAGAGGAACAATAAATAATGACTATATTCTTTAAATGGAGGAGAAAATGAATTCAATAGAAAATAGTATTTCTGCAAAAGGTATATCTTCTGCATTGACTTTAAATGGGCTAGAAGTTACGTTTGATGAATTTTATTCAGAAATGACAAAAGATTTTCCCAAAACGGAACCAGTTGAAATCAATTATGCCAAATCTATTTATATGATTGCTGGTGTAGTTGTTTTTTTTGCATTGACAAGCAGAGTTAAAAAGTACTATTCAATTTCATCTGATTTTATTAAAGAGTTAATTAAACAAGGAGAATTGAAAAATCCAGATTTTAAAAATAATGTGCTTGAGTGTATGAACTTTGTGGAGCCTGCAAGAATTAATAAAGAAGATTCTGATAAATCATGGTTGGATGATTATCGGATCGTTTTAGGTAATTGGATTTTCAAAAAATACTATTCAAGAGACTCTATGTGTCCTGAAGATAAGAAGCACTCAATGTTTTTGGGTGAAAAAACAGTTGGCCAAGTTTTTGGTTTTTGGATTAGTCAAAACAGTAAAATATTATCTCCATTTATTAATCAATATGAAAAGGACTTCCTCTCAAACCTTTACACACAATTAAAAGTAAAATAAGTTAGTATATAAATAATCCGTTTTGAGATGATTTATCTATTAATAATATTTATCTATTTAATATTCTTTATTTGTTATTAGTTAAAAAGATTATTTTTTTTTAAAACCGAATATTAAAGATAATATCAAGCACCAAAATATTCCACCAAAAAGTGAATTCGAAATTGCATTCGCCCCTGCTTTTTCATAAGTCCCAAGCAGAATCAATGAAAATGGAATAAAAAAGAAAAGACCAATTTTAAATAAATTAAACTCTTTTTCCTTTGTTTGGATTATATTAGTTGATGGAATTTCTTTTTTATAATCTTGTTGAGTTATGTTAATTGAATTTGGAGGACTAAACTCAACTATTCGAAGTAATATACCGGCATTAAAATAACTGTCTAAAGCTAAAAATATATACTCATCTTTTTCAAACAATTTCTTCATAAATTCTACAACTATAATAGAAGAAGCACTCTTCCAAGATCCTTTCAATGCAACGTATAATTTATCCTTCATTTTATTATCAAATGCGGGTATTCCTTCTTCGGAATAAATTAGAGGCACCCATTGAGTGAATAAAAGATCTGAATTTCTCATGCTTGGGTTTCTTGTGAGTTCGATATCACTTTTTAATTTGAAAATATATTCTGCAAACAAGTATCCGCATAAAATTAGTCTTGTAAAAAGCAATTCCATTTCTGATAGAACTGTAGAATCCATTGTAAGAAATAATTTTCTATATCGTGCCCCAAACCTTGGGAAATTATCTGTTAACCTCCCAATTCCTCGATTCCCTGGTGTTTGTGTATCCAGTTCCGCTTGAATGAATCTGCGAGCACATTTTAATGCAGAAATTGAAATTATTCGTTTTTCATCATTGATCCAAGATTCGAAATGTTCAATCATTTCTGATCCTGAATCATTTTCAATTTTGGTTTCATTTGCCTTATCGTCTGTACTATGAAAAGCCAAATAAAACATGTTTAAAATAGGCTTTTTTATTGAATCCAAAGACAATAAATTAATATCAATATTTTCCATAAATATCCCTCATCAATTAATATTTTCTTTGATATATTCTATGAAATAATGAAAATATATTCAATTAAATAAAACTGCTCTATTGGCACTATTTTTTGGACTTATGATAAAATAATAAAAATGTAAAATAAAAATGCTATTTAAATCTATATTATGAGGTTTGATGGATGGATGAAACCTTAAAATATCTTGAATCAATTTACCCATAATGGTTTTGCGAAATATAAAAAAGCCCTAAAACGCTAAATGTGTCTGGATTGTGGCTATATTTTATCAGATTAGATTTTTATTAATATTTCAAATAGAGTAAAATTGATTTTAAAAATCATTTGTATCAAAATAATATATAAGAGAAATTTATGAATGAGAACATTGGGAAAGAATTTAGTAAAAGTTATGAGCACTGTGCTTGCAATTTTACTGAATTTGTAAGTAAAGAATTCGAACATTGGGCTGATTTCAACCCAACATTTGTCACTCCAAGTTATCTTGATCAGAGAACAGGCATATGGAAGTTTGCCAATATTGAAGGCCAATTAGTTCGATTTTGCGCATATACGGGTTATTTAATTAGATGCGCGGAAGAGATGGTTTCAAAATTTAACAAATATGATTGTTCTATTTTTGATGAAAATATTTTAAATATATTAAAAAATAATGATAATAAAGAAAACACGATCAAAGGAATTGCTGAGTATCTTAATGCACATGATAAAATCAAATTAGGTGAGCCAGTTAGGAAATACACAATTATTGACTATGATCAATTAAAATATTATTTTGATCTGATTTTTATAGATTATTGTAAGCAATCTGAAATTGATTTAAATGATACTATTGTTTATGAAATGATTTGGCAGATGGCTTCATATGGGTATGTATTTAAAACCGCTGAAAAAATGTATGAATCAATGCATGGACAGGATATCAAGGGAAGTAAATTGAAATCTAATGCATTTTCAGCAAAGAGAGAGCTTTTTGCTAGAATACTAATTAGTAAAACAGACGCTTTCATTCCTGGCTTGTTAGAAATAATGATGACAAAAGAGAATATAAAAACAAATCAACATTTACTAACGCCATTAAAAATTGAGTTGTTGATTCTAGAGTTACACTACTATTATTTGTCTTTTTGCAAAAATGGAAAGGAAAGGGAAGCTCGTGAGATTATTGAAGAAATTAAAAACGCCATAATTAGTGATTTTACAAATAAGGAATCCAACGAATTTGCTAAATTATATGATGAAAGAAAGGCATTTTATGGAGAAATGAAAAACATACTTCCATCTGAGGGAGAATCTCCCAAAGGCACTCTTTTTTGGGAATTTGGGAAATTGATGTGCTCTACTTATCACGCAAAACAATTAGGAGCTTTTATAGGATTTCCATTACTTCTTTCCGATTTAGTAGTGAGCATTAGTGAGACTGCTTTTGGCAATGGCTAGAAATCTCTCTGGGGAGTTTAATGAAAAATAACAATACTCAATGGAATTGTTTGGTTTATTAAGGCCCCAGCTCACGAAACGGAAATCGTAGTACGCTAAGGCGGATTTGGCCTATAATAAAGCTTTAAGGAGAAATATGTGACGTGAAGCAAGCGCTGGAAAAATTGGAGGCGAAACATGGGAAATAAAGTGGAATGCTATACCTACCGTATCGAATGGTCGGAGGAAAACGGCGAGTTCGTGGCCAGCCGCATCGAATTCCCGGGGCTCGGGCCCATGGCCGTTCCCAGGAAGAGGCCCTGCGCCAGATCAAGCAGCACGATCTTCATCGGGAAGGAAATTGACTTTTTTTTTCTTTAATAGTAAATTTGCATTGTTGGAGGTAATGATGAAAATACTTTTATCACTTTTAAGTATTTTAATTTGTAGTAATTTGGTCGCCAAGGATTTCGTTTTACCTAAAGATGAAGCAGGGAAAGTGGTTTATACCGAAGTTGTCCAGGTTGATGGAGTTTTAAAAGATGAATTATTCGATCGGGCTTATTCATGGGTTTTAAAAAATGCAAATCGTGAGCTTCAGACTCAAGACAAAGCGAATGGAATAGTTATTGGTTCTGGACATACTCCAACTCTTACAGTCGTGCAAGTTGTGCGTCATAATGCTGGTATAGTCAAATATTCCATTTCTGTGGCTGTCAAAGACGGACGTTATAAATATGATTTTTCCCATTTTGAACACGAAGGTGCTGCTGAAAATAGCGAATGGGATTCTGGTGGGTCACTGGACAATGAAAAATCTGCCAGTAGAAGTGGAATGAGAGGGATGCTTCAAAGAGTGTGGAATAAAATAAAAGAAAAAACCGATGAGAATATTAGAACCCTGATCATATCCCTCAAGGCTGCTATGCTGGAAAAGGTGGAGGTGTGGTAGCGAGAGGCACAATCTCAATGCAGATTGTCCTGGTCTAATCGGGGACCGTGCTCTTGGATTGCCCCCATGCGAAAATTATCTTGGGGGCGGGTTTCCTTTTTTCGTTGACATTGGGGTCCCGATAGTAAATGCGAAAAAAAGTACTATCTTTCCAGAAAAGCTTGAGATATTCGAATATGGACGTGGCAAACAGCTTGATCCAAACGGAGAATGCCCTAATCCGTAAGGGATTATAAGCAAATTATTGATAAGTTTGGCAATCAGCCCCCTTTTCTCCTTGAATTGGGATCAATTTGCGCGAAAAGATTGAAGCAGCTACAATGGGAGGCATGAACATGACGGCAGAATGAAATAGGTCAGGGAGAGAGCTTTGAGCAGAAGAGTAAAACCTAAACTTGCGCCAGCTTTCGGCAAAGAGGAAAAGTTGTACCTGGCAAAAGCCATTTTGCTTATTGCCGCCATCTACATATTCCGTAATTTCATTTATGCTTACTGGCCTAGTACCAGCGAAGCTGTCACCAACTGCAAGATAAGCCGTATAATGCCTATATGAAATATAATAACGACTATTTGAGACTTCAGAAAGCTTCGTGTTATGTTCTATCGTTCGCCTCATAAAATAGATAATAACCAGTTTTTATCAATATTTCTTAGCAATAAAGGAACAAAATAGCCCACTTTACAGTTCACAGCAGCTTCGCTGGTACTACCCCAATATAGAGCATTTATACCTTAGCGTATAAATTCATCCTTTTCGTGAGTAGAGGCCAAGTGGCTGGCCGCGCTTTCTTCAAAAGTGCTCCTGCCGCCAGCGGTGATGGCTCTTTTCTTTAAGACCTGATCTGCAAAGATAGGCAGGAAAAAGGAGATCGAAAATGTCGAAGGTTTATGAGATCGTGACCCAACGGCTCTCTTGCCAGCCGATTGGGAGGTAAAGCAGCGGGACACGCTTGGGGCGCAATCAGTCCTTCTTAAAATATCCAATCGACTTGAAAAAATCAGGGCCAACATGGTTTTCTGAAAACACCCCCATTAGAAGCCCATGGCCACAGTTCTTGCAATAATAGATTGCATGTCCATCATATTTCCCACGGACCTCCCACTGATTTTTGTCAAATATAGCCGCAGACTCTCTACAATTTTTACATCTTAATTTGTTTTTCAATAACAACTTTGTCAAACTTCCCATGCTTCCCTCCATACTCCAGAGTTTAGGATCTTAATTTAAAAGCCTATTGCAATTATAGTTGGAATAAATTAATTTTTCAAGCGGATTCGATTCCCGCCCGCCGCTCTATTCGCCGCCTTTTCCATTGTATCACGCCCACCCCAAAGTCAAGGCGGTCTCGGCAATCCCTCCAATGCCGAAGTCATTAGTACCAGGTCTTTCATTATTACTTTTTCCATTCTGTTTACAGCCCAGCGCAGTTCTTAGGATCGTCGAACTGGCAAACTGCCGTAGCGTTTGCGGCATGGTTATTTAACAGTTCTCAAGTATTGGTATAAAGTCTCGCGGCTGACATTGCTTCGCAATATAAGTCCCTTAGATAGCAAATTTTCTTTTTAAATATAGTCAAAAATTTGCTATAAGGGACTGATGCTAAACTCGCGGGCAAGGGCGGCTTTTTGATCACCGGCAGTGGCTCTCTGGCGCAGAGCGGCCACCTGTTCGGGTGATAGCGCTTTCTTGCGGCCACGGTACGCTCCACGTTCCCAATCCCTTGACAAGGAAACAGTGAAGATTTAACATGGCCACCATGAGGATGGAGCCATTTGCCCTGGAAAGATTTTTCGCGCGCCATGAATTCCAGGCCGCACACGTGCTGTGCGCCTCGGATTGCGAAACTTTCGCGGTCAGGGAATTACTGGCTTTGGAGGCGGGAGCGGGAGAAGAATTCGCCGCCCTGCGTCTGGGTTATACCGAAACCGCCGGTAACCCGGAATTGCGGCGGGAAATCGCCAGCCTGTACCAAGGAATTACGGCCGATGATATCCTGGTCTTTGCCGGGGCCGAGGAAGCTATTTTTGTCTTCATGAACGCGGTTGTGAACGCTGGAGAGCATCTGCTTGTTCACTCCCCCTGCTACCAGTCGCTGGTCGCTGTTGCCGCTGGCAATGGCTGCCAGGTAACCCAATGGCAAACAATCCAGGAAAACGGTTGGGAGTTGGACCGCGAATTCCTGGAGCGTTCAACCAAGGACGCAACCAGGGCGCTGGTGGTTAATTTCCCCCACAATCCTTCCGGATATTTGCCGACCCGCGATTTTTTTGAGCGCTTATTGCGGCTTGCCGCCGCCAAAGGCTGGCTGGTCTTTTCCGACGAGGTCTACCGCTTTTTGGAATACAAACCCGAAAACATGCTGCCGGCGGCCTGCGAAGTATACGAAAACGGAGTCTCTCTGGGCGTGATGTCCAAATCCTTCGGCCTGGCCGGTCTGCGCTTGGGCTGGATCGCCTGTCGCAACCGCGACATCCTGAAGAAAATGGCGGAATTCAAGGATTACACAACCATCTGCACAGCCGCGCCCAGCGAATTTCTCTCGTCCCTGGCCTTGCGCCATCACGAGACTATCCTGAACCGCAACCGGGAGATCATCGCCTGTAACCTGGACCTGCTTCGTGATTTCATGCTTCGACATGCCGAATATTTCTCCTGGCAGGAGCCGCTGGCGGGGCCGGTGGCTTTTCCCCGCGTCAATTTTGCACAGGCCAGCGACGATTTCTGCGCTGACCTGCTCAAGAAGGAAGGCGTGCTGCTGCTTCCCGGACATTTATTCGCCGCCGCGCCGGCGCAATTCCGCATCGGCTTCGGCCGCCGCGATTTTCAGCAGGGATTGGAAAAGCTTGCAGCCTTTATGAAAGAAAATTTTTGAGCGGATTGTACTGAGATCAAAGCGCTGGGTGGTAATGTACATACACCTTGCGGACCATTTCGATATGTTCGGTCAAAAGTTTTTCGACCCGGGTGGCAATGGCGTCGCCGTTGTATACATCGAGGCGGCCATCAATGCCTATAGTCAGGTTGATCACGAAATAAGGGCCGAAACGGTGGGCATGGATTTCTTCTATTTGCTTGATTTCCGGGAAATTTTTCAGAACTAATCTGATTTTCTTGTCCAAAAAATGACTCGGAACCGAGTCCATCAAATCGGCCGTGGATTGGCGCAGAATCCCGATGCCGGTGCGCAGGATCAGCAGGGCCACCAGGGCGCCGGCCAGGGGGTCGACCCAGAGATAACCCCGTCGGGCCAGAAAGATCCCCAGGCTGGCGGCGAGAGCTGAAAATACGTCATTGCGGTGGTCATAAGCCAGCGCTTTGATAGCCAGGCTGCCGGTCTTTTCTCCGACGGCGCGGGTGTATATGGTTAGGACGATCTTGACCACGACCGTGAACAGCGCCACCCACAGGGCGCCAAGGCTGGCCTGCTTGGCTTCGCCGCCGCCTTTCAACTGGTCGAAAACGTTGTTGACCGCCGTCCAGAAAATGGCGATGGCAGTGGTAATAACAAATGATCCCACGGTCAAAGCAGCTATGCTTTCCATCTGCCGGTGGCCGTAGGGATGTTCGCTGTCCGGCGGTTCTCCCGCCAGTTTCATGAAAATTTTGACCACAATGTAATAAGCGACATCGGAGGTGGAGTTGATGCCGTCGGAAAGCAGGGCGGTGCTGTGTCCGACGATACCCATGGTTGTCTTGACGGCGGCCAGGGCGATGTTCCAGATGAGTCCCAGGTTTACGACGGTCTGTCCTTTTTTCTGGCGCTGCAGGGCATCCGGGCCTTCGGCTGATAAAAATTCGTTTACTATTTTTTCCAAATTCACATCCTTGTCAAGTCGGAAAGTTTTACTAAGCGCCGATGCGAAAGGCGCGGTAATGTTTGATATTCCAGAGCAGTTCCTGGATGGTTACCTTGATGATGCCGGTGACCGGAATGCATAGCAGCAAACCCATAATGCCGAACATTCCCCCGCCGATAAAAATGACTATGATGACCAGCAGGGGATGAATTTCCAGGCTGTGGCCCAGGATATTGGGCGAGACCAGGGTGTCATCGATCAGGCGAATGGCGATAAAGGCGAGAATCACCACCAAAGCGGCGCTCAAGGAGCCCTTGTCGATGACATTGAGGATGATGGCCGGCACGGCGCCGACGATCGGTCCGAAATAAGGGATCAGGTTGGCTACGCCGGCTACTGCGCCGATGATCAGGAAATAAGGCACTCTGAGGATAGCCAGAGCGGTGATGGATAGAATACCAATACACAGGGAGACCAACATTTGGCCGCGGATATAGCTGCCCAGTTGGCCATCGATTTTATGAATTAAATTGATCGTCATTTCAAAATAGCGGTTGGGCAGGGTTTGAATGAAGGATTTCTTTAGCCGCCGGCCGTCTTTGAGCAGGAAGAAAGTCATGAACGGGATCAAGAACAGGGTGATGACCATGGACAGGATGCTGGGAATCAATTGGATGCTGTGATTCAGCATGGAGTAAATGAATTTTTCTGCCCGCGACATGATTTGATTGGCGATTTCCGGATTTTTCAGCAAGGGGAGATGCCTGTTTAGCAGGGTTTTCAATTTAAACAGCAATGTGGCCGGAGTTTCGTTTTTTACCAACTGAGTGATGGTCTTGAATTCGTGGGAAATCATGGGCGCCAGAAAAATCATCAGCCAGATCACGAGCAAAATAATGATGCTCATGACCAGGGTCACTGCTCCAGTGCGGTTCAGGCCCCGCCCTTCGAGCATAACCACCAGCGGGTCGAGTAAAATGGAGAGCAGGGCGGCCAGGATCAATGGGGTTAACACCATGCCGCTGTGTGGCAGAATCCAGGTCAAAGCCAGCACGACAAGGATGAAGATGGCCACTTTAATTAAAAAAAAGATAAAAGCGCGGTTCAGGTTGATTACGATACTCTTGTTTTCAGGGAGCGGGTTCATTGGGTGGCCTGTTTTTCTTTTTTTAACTGACGGCGGTTTTTTGCCAGCTGCTGCAGTTCGAGGTTGGCTTTTCGCAAACGCAGGGCCAGCATGTTGGCCAGAGTGACCAGCACCTTGATTCCCAGTTCCGGTTTACGTTCGAACAGGTCGAAGAGGTCCGGATGGAAGACGCCTAGGAGGTGGGATTCGGAAAGGGCAACGGCTGTGGCTGAGCGATTGTCGTCTTCCAGCAGAGCCATTTCACCGAAAAAATCTCCCTGGCTCAGGCAGGCCAATTGCTTTTGCTCCGCGGTGTCATAATCCTCAAATATTCCCACTTCACCGCTTTGTACGATATACATGCCGACTCCTGGTTCACCCTGCCAGAAAATGACTTCAGAGCTTTTGTACTGGCGGTGGTGAATCAAATGTTCAATATTTTTGAATTCACGCTTGCGCAGTTGAGCGAAGAGGGGAGTGTTTTTCAAAAATTGGCGGATATTCTGGTTCTGATCGCTTTTGTTCTTGAAAATATTTCCCCAGATTAAATCAATTTTTTTCATCGTGCGCCTCGTATTCATGTTCGGAATTGCAATTTATTCTGAGAATAAAAATATAATATAAAATAAAATTTATTGCAATACCGTCATTTCCCCGGCCAGGGATTTTTGGAAATTATTCCGGATCAAGGCCGGTTGATCGTGTTGGCCGAGCAGGAACGTCAGCTTGGTCGCCGTTGCTTCAAAGGTCATGTCACCGGCGGAGATCACCCCCATTTCCAGCAGCCGGTTTCCCGATTCATACAATCGCGGCTCGATCCTGCCGCCGCGGGCTTCGCTGGCAAGCACTACCACCTTGCCGACTTCGAGCCATTGTTCGATGCGGCCAGGCAGGTTTCCCGATTGCATGGGAATGGTCCCGGCCCCGAATGCGATGACCACAATGGCCCGGATGTTGCTTCCCGGCTGGAAATAGTCGCTATTGCATCCCGGAAACAGCTTAAGCACCGCCAGAGAAGAGGAGAATTTGTCAAAGACATGAAAAGGGCCTCCGGGTTTGAGGATGTTGGCGCGGTAAATTTCAATATTGATGCCGACTTCAGCCAGCAACGGGTAGTTGGGGGAAACAAAAGCGTCGAAGAAATTCACATGACTTTTGCTGGTGCGGTTGCCGCGCATAAGCTTGTAATCAAAGAATATGCACACTTCGGGAATTTCGGCCGTGGCGAGCTCCACGGCGTTGATCAGGTTGTTGCGGGCGTCACTGCGCAGTTCGCTCAATGGTTTCTGCGCCCCGGTCAGAATGACGGGGATTGGGATGTTGGGCAGCATGTAGGAGAGGGCCGAAGCCGTGTAAGCCAGGGTGTCGGTACCATGGGTGATCACCACGCCGTTGACTTTATCCAGGCGGTTTTTGATGATCGCCGCCAGCTTCTGCCAGTGCGGGAAATTCAATTCGGCACTGTCAAAAACAAATGGAATTTCGACTTCTATATCGGCGATGGTCGAAATTTCGGGAATTACTTTGAGCAGGCTGGCGTAAAACATGTCGGGCCGCAGCACCCCGCTTTTGCTGTCGCGGGTCATGCCGATAGTGCCGCCTGTATGGATGAGCAGTATCTTTTTTTTCATAACTCCCTCATTATGGTTGGTTATAAACAGTCGTGGCGATATTGTCAAGTAAGGCAAGGCAACAGGCAAAAGGTAAAAGGTAAAAGGTAAAAGTAAAAAGTGAAGGCAAGCAAAAAATTTGCCGAATGATTTTTCTTACTTTATACTTTTACCTTTTTCCTTTATACTTTTTCCTTACGAGGTTGCCATGTTCAAAGAAGAAACCATCAATGCCTGGACCCATGGCCTGGGTGCCCTGCTTAGCCTGGCAGGACTGGCCGTGCTGGTGTTTATGGCCAGCCGGCACGGCGACGCCTGGCATATTGTCAGCTGCAGCATCTACGGCGCCACCCTGGTGTTGCTTTTTTCCAGTTCCACTTTCTATCACAGTTTCCGCAGCGAGAGGGTGAAGCACATTTTCCGCATCATCGATCATGCTTCCATTTACCTGCTTATTGCCGGCACTTACACGCCCTTTGTCCTGATCAATCTGCGCGGGGGTTGGGGCTGGAGCCTTTTCGGCGTCGTCTGGGGGCTGGCCCTGGCCGGGATTGTTTTCCAGATTTTTTTTGTCAGCCGCTTCCGGGTGCTGCAGACGCTGATCTACCTGGCCATGGGCTGGCTGGCGGTGGTCGCCGTCAAACCTTTGTTCGAACATGTGCTCAGACCGGGGCTGCTGTGGCTGCTGCTAGGCGGTCTGTGCTACACGGTGGGCGCCGTATTTTATTTATGTAAAAAGCTTCCCTATCACCATGCCGTCTGGCATTTGTTTGTCCTGGGCGGCAGCGTCTGCCACTATTTCGCGATTTTATTCTATGTGTTGCCCTGAAGAGGGTCGGATAACTGTTTCAGGTATGCCGCAGTTTTCGAGAGGGGCCAGTTCCCGACCATGAGTTCATGCGGTGTACCGCAAGCGGTCAACTTTCCCCCTTCCTCTCCTGCACCGGGGCCGAGATCGATGAGATAGTCGGCCTGGCACATCAGCAACGGATGATGGCTGATGACGATGGCCGCATGGCCCTGCGTTAAGTGCTTTTTCATGGTTTCTATCAATTGCCGGCATTCACCGAAGCTGAGGCCGCTGTCGGGTTCGTCAAGCAACAACAGGCTGGGTGCATCATGTAAATTTAAAAAAAGGCGAGCCAGACGAAGTCGTTGAAACTCACCTCCGGACAGGCTATTCAACCGTCTGCCGAGGTTAAGGTAGCCGAGTGCAAACTCTTGCAGACATGAGGCAATCTTTTCCAGTTGACAACTGGCGATTACTTCGGCGGATAGCGCGTCGATATCACTAGCCAGGATGTCCGCCAGCGATTCGCCCTGCAGATTAAGCAAGCAAAGTTCAGTTGCCAGACCACTGCCCCGGCAATAGGTGCAGGTATCGACGAAGGAACCCAAGTAATCAAGATCGGTCGTCCACTCTCCCTTGCCGTCACAATGGCTGCAAGACGAAGCAGAAGACCTGACCGTCAGCGCTTTTTTTAGATAGGAACGATTTGCCGTCTTCCCCGCTGCCCGCACAAATTCATCATGAATGATTCCGGTTATGCCCAGAAAATCATTCAGCCTTTCGCTGCTGTAACGGACCGGATTCGTCGGAGTAAATGAGCAGATCTGTTTGAATTGATCAAGTCCACTTATCTCGGTGCAATTGACCGGACGCCCGGCCATGGCGCTTTCGTGAATAACCCGGTGCAGCAGAGTCGATTTGCCGCTGCCGGAAACGCCGCACACGACAGTCAGCCCTGTGGAAGGAATGCTCAGATTGAGTTGTTTGAGATTGTGAACCATGGCCGAAGCAATGACGATAGGTTGGGATATTGATTGGGAACCATCGGCGGGCGATATCTTCAAATCAATTGTTGTTAAAGGCTTTTCACTTCCCATGTATAACACTTGCCCCCCATGTCTGCCGCTGCCCGGTCCCAGCTGAATTATCCAGTCTGCCTGTGCGGTGACGAGAGGATGATGATCGATGGCTACAATTGTGTTGCCTCCTTGTAAAAGAGCGCGTAGAATGTCGAGCAAGTTGGCGACATCAAGCGGGTGCAGGCCGCGGCTTATCTCATCCAGTACGAATAGGGTGTAATTCAGCCGGTTACCGAGCAATGAAGCCAGCCGCATACGTTGATGTTCGCCGCTGGACAGAGTGTTCACGGCCCGGCTTAGTGTCAGATAACCGATACCCAGGTTGACCAGAATGTGGAACTGGCGAAACATGATGGGCATGATCTCCTGGCACACCAATTGTTCCTTTGGCGATGCGTCTTCCAAGAAAAACGCCGCGCCATTGTTTTCAACCAGTCTTTTAAGTTTGGCCAGTGGAGATGATAGCATCTCACCCAGGGTGATCTTGCCGATACGGCTTTTCAAAACTGATTCACGCAGGCGCAGGCCTTGGCAAGTTGGACAAATTTTTTTAAAAACCACCGCCTCATAAATATCCCCTCGTTTGCGTCGTTCCTTCCTGCGCTGATAATCCTGAAGAATCAGGCGATTCAAGCCGATCCAGTGCGACTTGAAGTGGTGTTCACCACTCCGTTGACCGCGTTTGAATTTCCAAGTCACTTCAAAATTTCCACTGCTGCCCTCGAGTATAAGTGTTAATGCTTCTTGGCTGAGCTCCTGCCAGTCGGATTGGATATCGATGGCCAGTTCCCTGGCTGCGCACTGCAGAATGGCCATAAAACGGCCATGGCGTTCTACGAAGAATTGGCACGATTTTTCGTCTAAAAATGCTCCATCCAGAATGCTTTTCTCAGGGTTGACAATCCAGCGCGAGACATCGGCCTCGGTCACATAACCCAATCCATTACAGGCCGGACAGGCTCCATCATGATGATTAAAGGAGAAATGGGAGGCATGCAAGGTGGCGATACCGACCTGCGGATCAATGGTGCCCAATCGAGAGAACAACACTCTGAGCGTATCGTTGATACCGGAAAGGGTGCCGACTGTCGATCTGGGCGTTGTTTCCAGATAGCGAGTCGCCAGGGCCACCACGGGCTTGAGCGGTACGATCTCATCACAATCACCTTCCCCGGCCAGTGCCAGGCGATCGCGTAAAAATGGTGAAAGCTGTTCGGCATAACGCCGCTGGCAAGTTTTATACAGGGTTTCAAGAACGAGCGAACTCTTGCCGCAGCCCGATGGGCCGCTGACCACGGTGAAAGAATGTTCCGGGATGGAGACGGAGATATTCTGCAAATTATGGGTCCGGACTCCATGCATGTGGATGAATGGTGCCTCCTGCGCGCCGACAATATGTTCGCGCGCATCAGCCGGATCACTGATTTCAGGCAGATTATTTCCAGCCAACATGGCGGCGACCAGGGATCTCGCATGCCGATGTACCCCGCAGACTTCTCCATTGTAAAGCAGACTGTTTGCGCCATCAGTGCCGGACAATTCAATCAGCCAGTCACAGTTTGCGATAAAAAGGGGATTGTTTTCAGCAACTATAAGTGTCGCTCCCTGGTCGCGAAGTTTTTTCAGGGCCAGGACGAGACAGGGTATGTCCTGGTCGTGCAAACCCATGCAGGGTTCATCGAGCAGGTATAGGGATTCTCCTGCTTTGCCATCGCGAATGAATGAAGCCAGTCTTACCCGTTGGGCTTCGCCGCCGGACAAAGTTGAAGAAGGTTGCCCCAAAGTGAGATAGCCCAACCCCAGATCGGATAGGATTTGCAAGCGACTGGTTATTTTATGTTCAGCAGTAAAAAATTCCAACGCTTGAGCGATGGTCAGATTCAGGACCTCATCGATAGCCAGGCCTTGGCAGCGGACAGCCAGGACGCTATCCTGGTAGCGTCTACCTTGGCATTGGGGACAGGATTGAAACAGGGATTGCAGGTAATGCATGGTGATTTCTATCACACCAGCTCCCTGACAAGCGGGGCAGCATCCCTGATCGGTGTTGAAAGAGAATGACGATGCGTTCAAACCGAGTTCTTTGGCGCCGGCCTGGGCTGCGAAAAGCTTGCGTATTTCATCGAACAGCTTCGTATATGTAGCCGGATTGCTGCGGGCATTCTTGCCGAGCGGCTGCTGGTCGACAATGACGATGCGGCGGATGGAGTGCTCTTCATGCAGGTTTGCCAAACCCTTCCTGGCTATACAATTAAGTAGGGTACTCTTGCCTGAACCGGACAGGCCGGAAACCACGGTGATGGCAGAAGACGGAACTGTAAGGTTACTGATGGCCAGAGTATTTTCATGTATGGGGCCAACTGCCAGGAAAGATGACTCAGGTGCGGCATGCTGGCAAATTGGTGCTGGATGTTGCCGCCAGGCGGAAATGGTCGGCGTTTCCAGGCGAGCATCAGCTTGGCCAGCAAGATATCGTTCAGCAGCGTCACAAAATAGCAGATAGCCTCCCTTGGCTCCGCCAACGGGTCCCAATTCCACCACCCAGTCAGCAAAATTGAGGGCTTGCCGATCGTGACTGACCATGACCACGGTACTGCCAATCTCCACCAATTTGCGAAGCTGCTTATACAAGCGCTTTTTTTCATAAAGATGGAGCCCCGAACCAGGTTCATCGAGGACATACAGCATGCCACTGATGGGGTTTTTCAGGAGATTAGCGATCTGGATACGCTGCCCTTCACTGCGGGAGAGTGTGGGAACAGCGCGATGCAAAGCCAGATGCCCTAGACTGAGGCCCTGCAGGAGCTGCGCATGTGCTGTCAAGCCTGATATAATAAGTTTCTCCGGCCGTGACAAGTCCGGAAGCACTAATTCTTGCTCACCCCAATCCGCCAATTGCGAGATTGTAAACGACAACAGCGTCCGCAGGCTTGTCTGATGATATTGAGTATCTAAAAAACGCTTTGCCAGGCGCAGTCCGCCACAGTCAGGGCAGGGTTTTTGCCGACAAAAGCGTAAAATATTCGGATTGGGATCCCGGTGCAGAATCTCTTCCATGATTGGGACGATGCCGCGATAAATTCCCAACCCTCGCGGTTTGGGGGTGATACCGGTCCATTTCAAGCGCGATGCCAGCGGATGTTTACCAAATGGGATTTTTACCAGATCACTGCCGTATAAAACAATCTGTTTTTGTTCAGTGGTCAACTTTTTCCAGGGAACTTCAACTGTAAATCCATGGGCTTGGCATACCTGATCGAGGACATCCATGGTCACCTGTGAATAGATGATATAGCCGTTTGGCGTACTCAGACTGAGGGCTCCCTCCCGTAATGACCGGTTCTCATCGGTGATCAGTGTAGCGAGATCGATTTCATGGATCTGCCCCAATCCCTGACAATGTGGGCAGGCGCCCAATGGGTGATTGAATGACAGGTGCGAGCGGGTTATTTTCTCGTCAAAGGTTTGCTGCACAAAACGCGAAAAAAGCATTCTGAGCGGACTATGCAGGTCGGTCAGGGTGGCGACGGTTGAACGGGGATTGTTTAGAGAGAGACGTTGGCCCAGAGCCAATGCCGGCGGGATATGGGCGATGGCGTCGGTATGCGAGCGGTTCATCCGCGCCTGAAAAATACGCGCATAGGCCGAGAAGCTCTCCAGAAAACGTCCTTGGCCTTCACAGAAGAGAACATCGTGGGCCAATGTTGATTTGCCGCTGCCCGAAACGCCGCAAACCAGTGTCAAGCGCTTGAGGGGAATCCGTAAAGAGATAGCTTTTAGGTTGTGTTCGTTACTTCGGGTAATTGTGATATAGTCAAGCGCTTCATCCGTCTTCTTTTCGCTCATCTACTTTTCCACTGGATTTATGGCATTATTGAGGTGGTTTTGAATGCTGTTAATAGCTCTGGAGAAGTTGCTGAAAAAGATTTTAGACCGTGTTGAATGATTGCTTTAAACAAACTTGACCTGGACCACTGACGTGTCGATCAGTTTGTTGCCCGTGTCGCTGAAATGGATAAGGTATTTGCTTTCTGAAATTTTATCCACGATGCGCCCGCGCCCGAAAAGCGGATGAACGATGAATTTTCCTTCACCCTGGCCTGGGGCCGTCCGGGCAACGGGAAAGATGGCCTCGATGATTTCTTGAAACGAATACACGGGCAGATACGAGGATGCGGCTATCTGCTGTAAAAAAAACGACGGCCGGTCGGACGCGGTGGAAATGACCAGCAACTGGCTGGCCCTGGTGCTGGCCACGTAAAATAGGCGGCGCTCCTCTTCGATTTCCTCGCGCCCTTTGCGCAGAAAAAATGGCATATAGGCCGAGTTGATGCCGCTGACTATCACGGTGGGGAATTCAAGCCCTTTGGCGTTGTGCATGGTCAGGAGAAAGACCGGTGTCTTTTCCTGGCGGCGTGTTTCCCTGGTTTCCAAACTCATGCGGTCGAGCAGATCACTGAAAGGGGCGGCGGGGTTTTCCGTTTCCCATTTGTTTATGAATTCACCCAGTTCCTTGATATTGAGCAACCTTTCTTCTTCATCTTTTTCCCGGAGCATGTCCATATAACCAGATTGTTCAAGCAGGCTGGCATACATTGCGGAAACGTTTCGCTCAGTTTTTTCAAGTTGCAGCTGCCGGAGTCGGGAAAACAGCGGCCGCGAATTGAATTTTTCCGGCAGGCACTGTTCCAGGGCGGCGAAGAGGGGCAATAATTTTGCTTTGGCCAATACTTTCAGGTTTTCCAGGGTCTTGCTGCCGATGCCCAGAGGCAAAAAATCAATCAGGCGCAGGAACGCGAAGTCATCGGCTGGATTCAGGGCCAGCCGCAGCAGTGCCAGGCTGTCCCTGATTTCCTTGCGTTCAAAAAAGCGCAGGCCCTTGAGGATGCGGAAAGAGATGTCCTGCTTGAGAAATTCGGTTTCCAGGGCCAGGGATTGGGAGTTGATGCGGTAGAGAATGGCCAGGGGAAATAATTCGGGATTGCTGGCCTTGAGGCGGATGATCAGGCGGGCGATTTCTTCGGCTTCCTCTTCCTTGGAACGGCTGCGCAGAACAAACACCGGGTGGCCGCTGGCGCTATCCGACCACATCTGTTTTGTTTTGCGGAGCGCGTTCTGACTGATTAGCCGGTTGGCGAAGCTCAATATCTGGGGCGTGGAGCGATAATTCTGCTCCAGCTTGATGATGCGTGTGCCGGGAAAATCCTGTTCATAGTCAAACAGGAAGCGGACGCTGGCGCCGCGCCAGGAATAAATGGCCTGGTCGTCATCGCCGACAACCGTGATGCTGCGGCGATCGCCGCACAGCAGCTTGATCAGTTCATACTGGTTGGGGTTGGTATCTTGAAATTCATCCACCAGAACGTAGCGGAACTTTTGCTGGTATTTTTCTCTGATGGTTTCGTGATCGCGCAGCAAAATTACGGCGAAGGAAATCAAATCCTCGTAATCCCAGAGCTTGTTTTTCTGCTGGGCGGCGTAGTAGTGGGCGAAAATACTGATTTCATCTTCAGAAAAACCCTTCTGGCGCAGGAACTCGCCATTGTTCGGGTAATTGAGATTCATTTTGGCCAGGCTTATTTTTCTGCGGATGTCATCGTTGTCCCGGCCCAGGTACGGAAAATTTTCCCGGACCAGGCGCTCGATCAGCCGGTGCTGTTCGTCATCGTCCATCACCTGCCATTGAGAATCGAAGCCCAGGCAACCTCCAGATTCACGTAAGATTCGTAAACCCAGAGAGTGAAAAGTGGAAATATTGAACAGCCGGGCTTCGATACCGGTCAGGGCTTCGATGCGGATTTTCATTTCACTGGCCGCCTTGTTGGTAAAGGTCACGGCCAAAATATGGTGGGGCAGCAGTCCTTTTTCCAGAATTAGGTGGGCAATTTTGTGGGTGATGACCCTGGTTTTCCCGGAACCGGCGCCGGCGACGATGAGCAAAGGCGAATCGAAATGGAGAACAGCCTGCTGTTGTTCGGGGTTGAGGCCGGACAGGATATCAGCGGGCATTGCCGACATGAATCATGGGCACGAACAACACCGGGATCAGGTTGGTCTTTTTCAGTTTGCCGTTGGCGAGTTTTTCCAGCAGCAGCAAGTCCTGGACATTGGAAGAATAGCTGATGGGGATGACCATACGGCCGCCGATAGCCAGCTGTTTGATCAGCGGTGGCGGGATCTTGTCCGGCGCGCAAGTGACGATGATCCCGTCAAAAGGCGCGGCTTCGGGCCAACCCAGGTAACCGTTGCTGGTCCGGCAATGGATATTGCGATAGCCCAAATCGTTAAGCACTTTCTTGGATTGGCGGGTCAGCTTGTCGTTTATTTCGATGGTGTAGACTTCGTGAACCAGTTCGGCCAGTACAGCCGCCTGGTAGCCGGAACCGGTACCTATTTCCAGGACTTTTTTATTATTTTCGGGAGCGATGGCGTAGGTCATGATAGCCACGATATAAGGCTGAGAAATAGTCTGGCCTTCTTCAATGGCCAAGGGGTAATCGCCGTAGGCTTCCTCAGGTCGGTAGGCGGGGCTGATGAACAAATGGCGTTTGACTTTACGGAAAGCCTTAAGGATACGCTGGTCGGTGATGCCCCTTTCCAGGATCTGTTCCTTGACCATTTTCTCGCGCCTGGCCGTGTATTCGGCCTCATTGTCACTCAGTACCAGCAAAGGCAAGATGAACAGGAAGATAAGCAGCCAAGACGTTATTTTCATGACCTCATTTTAGCAGAGCGGCGATGGTATGTAAACAATCGGCTTTAGATAGAAGGGAAGACAAAGGGAAGAAAAAGGGAAAGGCAGAGGGAAAACAAAGCAGGAAAAGAAAAAAGTTGAAGGAAAGGCTTTTTTCTTACTCTCTCTTCCCTTTCTCTTCTCTCATTCTTCCCTTTATCTTCCCTCAACCAAGCAGGACCAGCAGCGAGCCGGTCACGGCCAGGATCATCGCCAACAGGCGCCTGCGGGTAAATGTTTCCTTTAAGAACACGGTAGCCAGGACCACAACAAACACGGTGTTGGTCTGGTTCAGCACCGCGGCTGAATTGACCGCTGTGAATTTAAACGCCCCCACCCAAAGCGTCATGGAGATCAGGTTGCCCATAATGGCTCCCCAGAAGGCGTAATGCCGGCTGCCTTTCTGCCACAGCGGGGCCAGCAGCTGCCGGCGGTTCTTTTGCCAGGCGAACATGACCAGCAGTACTGCCAGGGCTGCCAGCAGGCGCAGTTCGGTTACCCAGAAAACCGAAGCCTGACTCAAAACCGGCTGCATGAGCACGATGCTGACCGCCATGATGGCCATGGCCGCTGAACCATACATTATCCCACTGACAATTCTTTTTGGGGGAAGAGCGTTATCGCTTTTTTTATATGCGGCCACCAGCACGGCGCTAATGATCAGAGCTGCACCGCCGATCTGCTCCAAACGTGGTTTCTGAAACAGGAACAGCCAGGTTGCGGTCATGACGAAGGGGGCGTAGAAGGCATCGACAATGGCCGTCATCCCGGCTCCGAGGCGGTTCAGGCAGGCGAAAAACAGGGTATCAGAAACCGCGATGCCCAAAATGCCGCTGGCTACGATGGCCAGCCAGTGCTTGCCCGTGACCGCGGCCGGGATAAGTGGTATTTTCGCAAGACACAGCAGCGGCAGCAGGATGGCTACGGTAAGCGTAGTTTTATACAAGTTCAAAACCAATGGCTTGATTTTGTCGCCGGCCAGTTTGAACAGAATTACCGCTCCGGCCCAGACCACGGCGCACAGCAGGGCCATGATCTTTCCCAATAGATCGAGCGGCATGTTTTTTCCTCCAAAGCGGTTAGCAGTTTTCAGTTTTCTGACCGAAAGCCAAAATACGCGAAATTGTATTGTAATGGAAAAAAATGATTATGGCAATGCGGTTTTCATCAGTCGGCTTGGGCATTGACACGTCTCAGGGGCTGTGCTACTTTCATTTTATGGTTTCAGGCCAGCCGCTACGCAAGATCATTCACGTTGACATGGACATGTTTTTCGCGGCCGTGGAATTGCGCGATCGGCCCGAATTGGTCGACCAACCTGTGGTGGTGGGCGGTCGTCCCGACAGTCGCTCGGTGGCGACCACGGCCAACTACCAGGCACGCAAGTTCGGCATCCATTCGGGCATGTCCTGTGCCGAAGCCCGGCGCCGTTGCCCCCAATGCCTATTCATTCCCCCGGATTTCAAAAAATACCACCGGGTGTCCGAGCAAATCCGACAAATTTTTTTTGAGTATACCGACCTGGTTGAAACCATATCTTTGGATGAAGCCTATCTTGATGTGACTCGCAATAAGAAAAACGAATCCAGCGCTACCCGCATTGCCAAAGAGATCAAAGCTCGGATTTTTGCCAGCACAGGCTTGACCGCCTCGGCCGGCGTGGCCGCTAACCTGTTTGTGGCCAAGATCGCCTCCGAGGTCCGCAAACCAGACGGTTTATGCGTGATCCGGCCCGAGCAGGTTTTGGATTTCATCCGCCCGCTGCCAGTGATCAGGATTCCCGGCATCGGCCGGGTCACTGACGCCCGGCTGCAAAAACTGGGAATCAGGACGGTGGCCGACCTGGAAAAACAGCCGTTGGAATCTCTGGAGCGGCAATTCGGAAAATTCGGCCGCTATTTGTTCGATATCGCCCGCGGTATCGACGAGCGTCAGGTGACGCCATGGCGCGAACGCCAGTCTTTCGGAGCCGAAGAAACCTTCGCCAAGGATATCTTAGAAAAAGGGCCGCTGCTTGTTTTTTTAGAACAATGTGCGCGCCGAGTTTTTGAAGATCTCAATTTGGAGGGCAAACAGGCGCGCACCGTGACTTTAAAGATCAAATATTTTGATTTTCAGACCGTCACCCGGCGCCAAACCTTTGACCATTTCCTGACCTCGGCTCCGGACATTTTCAGTGCCGCTAAAAACCTACTGGAAAGGACCGAGGCCGGCCACCGGCCCGTCCGTTTGGCCGGGATCTCGCTGTCCAATTTTCAGGAGCAGAAAAAAAAGGTCGATGACCCTCAGCCCGTGCTGTTTAAATCCTGACTGCCAATGGCCACGCCCAGAAGCAGGATATTCATGATTTTTCCTCACGCAGCATTTCTTCCAGGCTGCGGCGTTCTTTTTTGGTCGGTCGGCCTGAACCCTTGGGCCGGTGGGCGAAAATCAGGCTGAGCGGATCCCTGCGGAAAAGGGCCAGCTTTTCCAGGTCGGCTGCGGGGGTGATCTCCTCGAGCAGCTTCTGGGCCAGGGCTGCGGAAACCCTTTTAGCTGCCAGTTCTTTTACCAGATACTGGCGGACGATCGGCGTCTGGGCGACGGCTACCGTGTCGCCGATTCGTACCGGGTGGGCGGACTTGACCGCGTTTCCGGCGATGTGAATTTTGCCGCTGCGGCAGGCCTGGTTGGCCCGAGTGCGGGTTTTGAAAAGGCGCGCCGCCCATAGCCATTGATCGATTCTGGTTATCATTGTCTTTTTAGAGCCTTATAGCAAATTCTAAAATTTGTTAGCTTTTTAGAACAAATTTTGAATTTGCTATCTAAGGCTCTTATCCCCCCTTGCTACGCAGGGGACTTCGCAGCTCTGCTGGGTTAGGATATTATACGTCAAAAGTGTTAAAAAAGCAGTTGGGGCCAGTTTGCATTCATTGCATTTTTTCATTACAATACTTGAGCGATGAGGCATGATGAATTGTCCCCAATGCGATTGTTATAGTCCAGCAGAAACCGAAATTTGTTCCTGCGGCTACCGTTTCCCGGTCAGCGATTCGGCCCAGGCCACGCCTTATGCCAAACAAAAAAAAGCTGCCTTGTCCGTAATTAATAAGGTGGCGGGAAGCAAACGCCAGATATTCCGTCTGGCCCTGCTGCTCAGCCTGCTGCTTTGGGTTCTCTCCCTGTTGTTCATCAACCGCCTGCCCTGGCCAAAAGATATTTATACCCAGCTTTACCGCGAACCCCTGCAGACCCGGGAAAATATTCCGCCGCCTTTCAAGGTGAAAAAAAACAAATTGACTTATATTGTCACGCCGCTGTTCAATTATGAACTGCATGGCCTGGTGGTCAGCCAGCATCGCAGCGATTCGCTGCTCGACCTTTCACACCGCCGCTGGCAGGATTACCTCAATATCAAGGATTTGTGCGTAGTCTGGGGAAAAAATATCAGCAGCGGCGTATATCGCAAAATGGAATTCTGGAATCGTGACTTCACCTGCATGTGCAGTTTTCCGGACCAGGAAACGGCCAATCTTTTTTCGGGGAGCCACTTGTCAAATAACCATATCCTCTGCGCCGATAAGGAAATAAGCCGGCACGTACTCGCTGCCCGTCCGGGTGATCAAATTTATTTCAAAGGTTACCTGGTCAGCTACAGCCAACCGGCCAACCAGTTTTCTCGCGGCACCAGCACGGTGCGTGATGATATTGGTGACGGAGCCTGTGAAACGGTTTTTGTCACCGATTTTTCCATTCTGCAACGTGCCAATCGGGTATGGCAAGCTCTCAATCCTTTGGCATTTCTGGCTGTCATCGCTTTTCTGGTCACCATGCTGCTGGTGTGATATGCAGGGGGCACGTTCATGACTTGGAAAAAAATGCTGCGGCTGCTTTGTTTTTTCATGGTGATCTTGCTGTTAGGCATGCATTTTATTCTTTCCCGGCAGGATATCCAGGGGCAGGAAATAAAAATATTGGGAGTGAGTTCCATTTTTCCAAGCGGCGATTTCGTCAAGATTTCCGACCTGAAAAATAACTGGCAAGGTTACGGTTTTGCTAAAAAATTCCGCTTTTTTTCACGTCCGGCTAAAAATTCCCGCGCAGATTTTCAAAAACTGGTCTGGGAAAATTTCCAGCGTTATTATTTGAAAAAAGATCTGGCGTTGTTTGACGGCGGTATCTATGTCGTGCAAAAAGCGGGCAGGAGCCACCTTTTCACCGTCCCTTTCTTAAAATCGATATCCGCAACGAACGGCAAAATATCGTTTGGGAAAAAAACTCATTATGTTATAAAAATTTTCGCGTGATATTGAATGAAGACGATTTTCAGCGTTGGCGTTCCCTGTTTTTTGGTTGAAAGATAGAACGCCTTTCCCGCTCAGAATTTTTGTTGGGTCACGGGTGATTCGGGCAACGAAGGCATCAAAGCATAGAGGTTTTTTTGTCTCGCTTTTCCTTTTTCTTTAGCTTTTTCTCTTTGACCGATAATTTCGGTTTGTTGCCTTTTTCTTTACCCTTGTCTTTGTCTTTTGCCATGGCTGGTTCTCCTTGCAGAGTTTGTGTTATTAAAAGTATATCACAAAAACAATTTATTGAGTAGCTTGAGAAAAACTCACCCCCGGCCCCTCTCTTTTCAAAAAGAGAGGGGAGTGGCGCTACTCCCCTTCTCTTGGCAAGAGAAGGGCAGCACAAACCATCTGTCCACGAAGTGGACGGATTTGGTTTGTCTACCATCACTATGTTTTCAGCTAACTCTGGTAACAGCTGAAAACATCTAGTGATGGTATACTTTCACTGGATGATTTCAGTAACTTAAAGATTGTCTGAAATCATAGTGAAAGTATGCCACCTAGGGGGCTGGGGGATGAGTTTCGAGATTGCACCGGCCATTGATCCAATTGGCTGCCTATCATTAACAGAGTTTACAGAATCGGATAAACAAAGTTTATTGGAAAATTGAATTGATGCGGGAATTGAGTCGGGTTGTAGCAACCGCAATAAAATAGAATATATTTTATAAGAAAATAAAATATCTAAAGATCATTATCAATTAAAACCATGTGTATCAATGGTATTGACATTTCAAAAAAACTGCTTATAATTTAAACATATAAAAATAAATTGATATGAGGAAGCGATTATGAGTGATATTGTTACGATTTTTAAGGCCCTGGCCGACGACACGCGAGTACGGGTGCTGAAGCTTTTGAGCCGTGGTGAGCTTTGCGTCTGCGAGATCGCTGCTGCCTTGGGCCTGGAACAGCCGCGCCTGTCCTTTCACTTGCGCATCCTGAAGGAGGCCGGCATCGTTGTGGACCGGCGCCAGGAACGCTGGATTTTATATCGTCTGAACGACGCCGACATGTTTCTCCGTTTTCTATTTCTGGCTATCCAGGAAAAAATATCACCGCAGCAGGCACGCCTCGACTTGGAGCGGTTGACTGCTTTCGGCAGTCGGGACAAGGCATGTTCTCAAAAATGGCAAAAAGATAAACTAAGTGAAAATGGTAAAAGATAAAGAGGAAAACGATTATGTTCAAATGGATGCAACAACTGGCCGATTGGCTGGTTTATTCGCTGCTTAATTTTTCTAAAACTTCCCGCGTCGCCAGCGCCATCGATTTCTTTGTATTTGACACTGTCAAGATATTTATTCTGCTCACGGTCATTGTTTATGGGATAACGCTGATTCGCGGCTTCTTCCCGCCCGAGCGCACCCGACGCCTGTTGGCCGCCAAAAAGGGAAACCGCCTGATCGGGCACCTGCTGGCTGCGCTGCTCGGCATCGTCACCCCGTTTTGCTCCTGCTCGGCGGTGCCGCTATTCATCGGCTTTGTCGAGGCCGGCATCCCGCTGGGGGTGACCTTCACCTACTTGGTAGCGGCGCCGATGGTCAACGAGGTCGCCCTCGGGCTGCTCTTCGGTTTGTTCGGCTGGAAGATCGCCCTTATCTATGTGCTTTCAGGGGAAGCGATCGCCATTATTAGCGGGCTGCTTATCGGCCGCTTAAAAATGGAGCGTTTTATTGAATCCATCGCCATGACCACGAAAGTGGGGGCCGCGGCGGAAGGGGAGCGGCTTTCGTGGGGACAGCGGTTGCGCGAGGCCTGGGTTTTCACCCGCGACCTGTTGAAAAGCATATGGCTCTATGTGGTCGGCGGCATCGCCGTCGGCGCCCTGATGCACGGCTGGATTCCGACCGGAGCCCTGGCCAAGGTAGCCGGGCGTGGCAACCCGTTTGCCGTACTGATCGCAGTGGCCATCGGCATTCCGCTTTATTCCAACGCTGCCGGGGTCATCCCCCTGGTCTCCGAACTGACCCGGGCCGGGGTGGCCATGGGTACGGCGCTGGCCTTCATGATGGCCGTCACTGGCCTCAGCTTACCGGAGATGATCCTGCTGCGGCGTGTTCTCAAACCAAAATTATTGGCGGTTTTCATTGCCATCGTCGGCATGGGCATTGTCTTTACCGGCTACCTGTTCAATTTTATCTTGAAATAAACCAGGAGAAAAACCTATGATTGAAAAATCCGCTTGTGCATGCGCTGGTACGGTCACCCTGTTAATTCCCTGTTCCGGTGCCGCCGATACCGGCGAGATCACCGATCGCGCCGCCCGCAAGTTCGCCCAGGGGGGCTGCGCCGGCATGTTCTGCCTGTCTGGAGTCGGAGCCAATTTAAGCGGCTTTATTGCCTCGGCCAAGGGTGCTGACCGGCTGCTGGTCGTTGACGGCTGCAAGCTGGAATGCGCCCGCAAGACCCTGGCCGAAAAGGGGATCACGGAAAACATCATCCATTTGCGCGTCACCGACCTAGGTTTCGTGAAAGGCAAGTCGCCAGCTACGGCCGAGCGCATCGATGTAGTGGTTGCCGAGCTTGGGAAAAAACTGACGACTTCACTGAAATAAAGGAGGAATTATGCTGATACAAATTTTAGGAACGGGCTGCCCCAAGTGCCAGAAACTAGAAGAGAATGCCCGCAAGGCAGCTTCCGAATTAAACCTGGATTTCCACATCGAGAAGGTCAAGGACTTGCAACAGATCATGGCCTTCGGCGTAATGGTTACGCCGGCGCTGGTCGTGGACGGCGTCGTGAAAGTGGCCGGAAAAATACCTGGGGTCGAAGAGATCAAAAAACTATTGGCGAAACAATAAAGGAGTAAAAATGAAAAACACGATCATCCGGGGTATTATTTTATTTTTTTTGGCAGGATTGTTGTCTGTGAGCTGCAGCGCCGCGAACACGAAGGTGGACGAGAACAGTAAAAATACCGCTGCAGCGGAAAACTACCTGGTCACCTTCGTCGAACTGGGCTCGGTGCGCTGCATCCCCTGCAAAATGATGCAGCCGATCATGAAGGATATTGAAAAGGATTATGCCGGGCAGGTCAAGGTAGTCTTCCACGACGTCTGGACAGCGGCAGGGGAGCCTTTCGCTCAAGACTTCAAGATCCGGGTCATTCCCACCCAGGTCTTCCTGGATAAAGAGGGCAAGGAATATTTCCGCCACGAAGGCTTCTTTCCCAAAGAGGAACTTATCAAGATTCTCAAACAGAAAGGCGTAAAATAATGCTGGAAGCACTCTTTACCTGGCTGACGAACCTGCTGACGGGCAACCCGCTGCTGGGGCTGCTGGGCGCTTTTTTGTGGGGAATATTGAGCATCCTGCTCAGCCCCTGCCATTTGGCCAGCATCCCGCTGATCATAGGTTTCATCAGCCAGCAGGAGCAACTCACTACGCGCAAGGCTTTCCGCATTTCGCTGGCCTTTGCCCTGGGCATCCTGGTCACCATCGGCCTGATCGGGGTCGTCACTTCGCTCTTGGGCCGCATGCTGGGCGACATTGGCAGGTGGAGCAATTTTCTGGTAGCCGGCGTTTTCGTGCTGGTCGGGCTGTACCTGCTGGGCATCATCAAATTGGATTTGCCCGGTGCCGCCAATGCCAAGACTCGCGGCAAAGGCGTTTGGGCCGGGTTCCTTTTAGGCCTGATCTTCGGCCTGGCGCTGGGCCCCTGCACTTTCGCCTACATGGCGCCGATCCTGGCCATTGTCCTGGCCAAGTCGTCGTCCAGCCTGGCCTACGGCATCCCGCTGCTCCTGGCCTACGGCCTGGGGCATTGCGCAGTGATCGTTTTCGCCGGCACCTTTACCCGGGTGATCGAGAACTACCTGCACTGGAATGAGAATTCAAAAGTTCTCGACCTGGTAAAAAAGATCTGCGGCATCCTGCTGATCGTTGCCGCGGTGTATATAGTATGGATCTGACATCCGGATTTAAAGGAAATGGAGAGGCTGTTGCCCTGCCTCTCGATAGGCTGGCCAAACTGTACATCGAGCCGACCAACCGCTGCAACCTCGATTGCCGCACCTGCATGCGCCACGGTTGGGAAAAGAGTTTGGGCTTCATGGAGTTCGGGCTTTTCGAAAAGATCATGGCAGACTTGCGTTCTTTTCCTGAACGGCCCGCTATTTTTTTCGGCGGCTTCGGCGAACCGCTGGGCCATCCGCGCATCGCCGATATGGTGGCCCTGGCCAAAACAAGGGGAGCAAAAGTGGAGCTGGTCAGCAACGGCATCCTGCTCAATGAGGAAATGACCGAGCGCCTGATCGCGGCCGGCCTCGACTGTCTCTGGGTGTCGATCGATGGCGCTTCGCCGCAAAGTTATGCCGATGTCCGCTTGGACGACCATTTGCCGCAGATCATCGCGAACTTGGAGCGTTTGCGCGAAAAACGCAGGCAAAATATCCCCAAAATACCTGAACTGGGGATTTCCTTCGTGGCCATGAAACGCAACATCGCTGACTTTCCGGCCGTTCTGGACTTGGCCAAGCGACTTGACGCCAGCCATTTTTCACTCAGCAATGTCGAACCATATACCGCGGCTATGGAAAAAGAAATCCTCTATGCCCGGACCCTGTTCGAGCCGCTGTCGGCAGAGGGCATGGAGATGTCCCGTCTGGATCCGGAAGCGAAAAATGCTGAAGCTCTGAAAAGGCTCGCTAGCATTTTCCCAACAACCGGATCCTCCGTTTCTCCGCTTATCGGCCGATCGTGGCTATGTCCTTTCCTGCAGCGCCGCAGCGCCAGCGTGCGCTGGGACGGCCAGATCGGTCCCTGCCTGCCCCTGCTGCACACCCATACGGTATTTTTGAACGATCATTCCCGAACTTGGGAAGAATTCCTTTTCGGTTCCCTTGCGACCCGTGATCTGGCTGCCATCTGGAACGACGCGGCTTACCGTGATTTCCGGCGCCGGCTCGACGGGTTTTCCTTCGCCCCCTGCACCATGTGCAACAGTTGCGATCTGCCCAATCTCAATGGTGAAGATTGCTATGGCAACGTCCACCCGGCCTGCGGCGGCTGCCTCTGGTCGCAGGGGTTCATCCAATGCCCATGAAACAGTTTTTTAGAATTTCCGATATGCGTATTAAAAAAATATTTAATCCGGAGGTTTCCCATGGCTGAGGTTGTGAAAAAAAAACTTTCCTTTCTCGACCGCTATTTGACGGTGTGGATCTTCCTGGCCATGGCCCTGGGAGTGCTTATCGGTTTTTTGATTCCCGGCGCTGTGGCATCATTTAATGTTAAGTTCAGCGTGGGAACCACCAACATCCCCATTGCCATCGGGCTGATATTGATGATGTATCCGCCTTTGGCCAAGGTCAAGTACGAGGAACTGCCCAAGTTTTTTAGCAATTGGCGTGTCCTGGCACTATCGCTGGTACAGAACTGGATCATTGGTCCCATCTTGATGTTCTTCCTGGCCATTCTTTTCCTGCACAACTACCCCGATTACATGGTAGGACTGATCATGATCGGGCTGGCGCGCTGCATCGCCATGGTCATTGTGTGGTGTGAGCTGGCCGGAGGCGATAATGAGTATTCTGCCGGCCTCGTGGCTTTTAACGCGATCTTTCAGATGGTTTTTTACTCGGTTTTCGCCTATATCTTTATTACCGTGCTGCCGCCGCTGTTTGGGCTTAAGGGTCTTGAAGTGCACGTCAGTATATGGCAGATCGCCCAAAGTGTTTTGATCTACCTGGGGATTCCTTTTTTCGGCGGCATGCTGACCAGGTTTATCCTTCTGAAGACGAAGGGTAAGGAGTGGTACGAGACTAAGTTCATTCCCAGGATAAGCCCCATTACATTGGCGGCGCTGCTGCTCACAATTGTGGTCATGTTTTCGCTTAAGGGCGAAACCATTGTCCAATTGCCCATGGACGTGGTACGCATAGCCATTCCGCTACTCATCTATTTTGTAGTCATGTTCTTCGTCTCGTTCTACTTGGGAAGAAGGCTTTGCGGCGATTATAGCAAAACGGTAACCATTGCTTTCCATGCCGCAGGCAATAACTTTGAACTGGCTATAGCGGTAGCCGTGGGAGTGTTCGGCATTAGCTCGGGGCAGGCATTTACCGCGGTCATTGGACCGCTGGTCGAAGTGCCCGCGCTCCTCGTCCTGGTCAACGTGGCGCTGTTCTTACGCAAAAAATATTTCAAGACAGTGTGAGGTCTGGAAGGAAGGGAAATGACTTGAAGCGGTATATCCGATCCTATATCCCCCCGTCCCATACGGGGCAGACAAATCAAATTCGCCAAGGCCGGCGAATGATTTGTGCTGCCCCGGCTTCGCCACCCCCCTTAGGTAAAGGGGGTTAAGAAACAAGTAATATCACTTAGAAGAAGAATATTAAATCTCTTTCAATAGTTTTTTCCCCCCTTACCGGAAGGGGGGATGCAGGGGGGATTCAGATACCGCAGTAAAAGCAACATTTCGACGAAATAATGATCCCTGCGGCCAAGTTCAGGGATTATATAAGCCCTTGGTCCTTTAGAATCGATTTAGCTTCCTGTCCGGAAAACTGCAAGTAATCTGCCATTGTGTTTCTGGATGATCAGTCATTCGATCTTAAGTATTGGTATAAGGTCTCGCGGCTGATGCCAAACTCGCGGGCAAGGCGGCTTTTTGGGGGATTGAAATATATTCCCAATCCATCTACAATGTCTGCGAGCTAGCAGACACAAGTTGTTTTGGTTTGCTTATTGCGTAATCTGGCCGCTAATGGAGCAGAAATAATGGCCCTGGAAAAGTCCGATCTGGAACTGCTTGCCCTGACAGCGGCCGGGGACCAGGCTGCTTTCGCGAAACTTGTGCGGAAACATCAAAGCCGGGTGTTCAACCTGATTTACCGGTTTACCCGCGACCGCCAGGACGCCGAAGATCTGGCCCAGGAAGTTTTTTTCAAAGTCTGGAAATATGCCCGGACCTTCAAGGGGCAATCCGCGTTCAGCACCTGGCTCTACCGCCTGGCCGTCAACACCTGCCTGAATTACCGGCAAAAGAAAAAAAACGAGCCCGAGCCACTGCCCCTGCTGGGCGAATTTGCAGCTGAAACCAACGCGGCTGGCGCCGAAATCTTAACCCGGGAACGGGAAAGTTTTCTCAATAAAGCCCTGAATGGTTTGCCGGTCCGGCAGAAAATGGCTCTCATCCTGGCGAATTTCGAGGGGAAATCATACGAAGAAATTGCAGTCATCATGGAGGTTTCTATTTCGGCGGTTGAAACGCTGCTGTTTAGGGCCCGGCAGAATCTGGCTGCTATTTTAAAACCGCTGAAAAAAAAAGGTGAATTGTGAGCGCAAGTTTTTTTAAGACGCGCTGTCTAAAGGAATGGACATGAAAATGCGTTGTAAAAAGGCAAAAAAAAACATTTCGTTAACCATGGACTCACGGCTGGAATCTGTTGGCCAGGAAAAGTTGCAAGCGCATCTGCGTAGTTGCCTTGCCTGCCAAAATTGGAACCGGCAGCAGCTCTGGCTGCGTGAACAGATCAAAGTTCCAGAAATGATCCAGCCTTCTCCCGATTTTTTCGCTCACATCCAAAATAAAATAAACAAAACCGCAACCCGGCAGCGGTTGTTTTCTTTCAATCCGACCATGTTGCGGCCGATTTTGCTGCGCGCGGCCATGCTGTTGATCTTGATCTTTGCGGCATGGGGCGGTTTTTCGCTGGGCGACCGCCTGGATGCCCCGGCAGCTGAGACCGCTGCCGCGGTTTTCAGCCAAACCATGAACCTGAATGCTTACGCCGACATGCCCGCCGAATCGTTCGGAGCCGTTTATAACCGTTTGCTGCAGGGAGAACTCCAGTGAAGAACAGGATCTGGATCGTTCTACTGGTGGTTTCGCTGGGTATCAACATCGGTTTTCTAATGCACTGGTTCTGGCCGAAGATAGTTCACGGGCGCTCGGCTGGGAGCGACAAATCTCAATTCGGCTGGCATGCCAGCCCCATGAGAAGAGGCCTCGGCTTGAACGCCAAGCAGATCAGTCTTATGGAAAACGAGCGCCGGCAGGTCCTGGCCCAAGCCAAGCCGCTGCAGGATGAGTTGCGCCTGAAACGCCGCGAATTGTTCGTGCTGCTGAAAAGCAGGACAGTGGCCGATGCTGAGCTGGATGTAGCTTTGAGCGAAATATCCCGCCTGCAGACCGCAATCGAGAAAATGTTCATCCTGCATACCATGAAAGTGAAGAGTTTTTTCACTCCGGTCCAGCTGCAGAAATACGAGGGTTTTTTTGAACGGGGACTTTGCCCGGGCCTGGTGCCTGAAGCATCCTGCCCGCCGGGGAAAATGTCCGGTCGCGAACCCGGCCGCCCCGGATGCGAGAATAGGCAAAACAAAAACAAAGTAAATTGAAAACGGTAAACTTATAAAGGAGGTTTTACCCAATGACACACAAAAAAATTTTTAGAGTGCTGGCTCTGGCGGCTTTCGTCGCCATGGTCGTGATCTCGCCGCTGCAGGCTGCCCCGGACTGCCAGAAAAAGGACGACCCTGAAAAAATGATGGGCAAAGGCGGCATGATGATGTGCAATCAGCTTCCCAATCTTAGCGCCGAACAGAAAGTCATGCTTGAAAAACTGAACGCGGAACATCAGAAACTGATGGCTGCGGCCAAGGCGGACATAGAGAAGCAGACTGTGGAGATGAAGGCCATGATTAAGGATCCGATCGATGTCAAGAAGATCGAAGCCGAGATCGACGAGATCGCCAAGAGGAAAGCCGATATGCAGAAGAAATGCTTTGCCCACTACCTGACGGTTCGCGCCTTGCTCACCGTCGAGCAGAAAGCCAAATTCGACGAAATGGGCTGTGGCATGATGATGGGCGGTATGAAAGGGCATGGCATGAAAATGGAAAAAAAGAAGTGCCCGATGGCCAAGGAAGAAGAGAAGAAATAACATTATTTCTAAGCAAAATAGGGCGGCCGTCTGGCCGCCCTTTTTTTTTTAGTCGACAGGGTCCGGCGATGCTGGTATAATGATTTTCAGATATTTGCGGGAGTGGAACAATGTGTGGAGTGGTCGGAATAGTATATGATAAAAACAGTGCCCGGCTGGGCCAGGTCGGTTCATTTCTGCTGAAAAAACTCGAGTACCGGGGTTATGATTCCACCGGCGGCGCTTTTTTCAAAACGGACGGGACGATTACCCTGAAAAAAAAAGTAGGGTCGCCCAGCAAGGTCATCCATGAACTTGATCTGGAAAAACTGAGCGGCTACAAGTTCATCGGCCAGGTGCGCTGGGCCACCTATGGCTCGGTGACCGACGAGAACGCCCAGCCGCACGAAGTGAATTGCCGGACGCGCCTGCTGGGGGCTCACAATGGCAACATTTCCAATACCGACAGCCTGAAGGAATTTCTAGTTGAAGCCCGCCACCGCATCCTGTCGGACAACGACGGGGAGATGCTGGTGCACCTGGTGGAGCATTTCTACTACGAACAGCTGGCCCTGCGTAAAAAACAGGACCCGGAAAGCCGGGTTGCTGACCTGTTGCAGGCCATTCTTCGCGCCAATCAGAAAGCGGTTGGGTCCTACGCCGCCTGCATCTCGGCAGCGGATATCGACGGTATCTTCGCCGTCAAGGCCGGTTCTTCGCTCTATGCCGGCAAGGGCAGTGATGAAGACGGCGATTTCATCGTCGTTTCTTCTGATCTGACTTCGGTTCTGGCCAAGACCCGGTTCCTCATCCCACTGGTCGAGGGGCAGGGAATTTATTTCACTGCCGGCGAATATTTTGTTTTTTCGCTTGCCGACGGCAGCCGCAGCATCCCGGGGCTGAAGCGGTCCAAGCTGAACATCGCCGATATCGCCCTGCAGCCCAAGTATCATTTTTTCATGGAACAGGAGATCGATTCCACGGTTGCCAACCTGGACATGATGCTGAAATACTATTTTTCCGAAACTTGCGAGGAGTCATATTTTTTCGTATTTGAAAATCATGCCCGGAATTGCAAGGATATCATTTTCGATCTGCTCAAACTTTATTCTATATTCGACCGCGAAAAACTCAGGGAAGCTTTTTTGCGGATCGTCGGCAGCCCGTGCTTTGAAGCCATTGTCAAGGAAATCAGCGGACTGCATGCTGCAGGCCAGCCGGACGCTGCGCCGGCATTCTTTTCTTCCGACGAAGCCCAACTGCTGCGCGAACTGCGTGAATTTGGTGAAGAATATTTTCCGGCCCTCTTTACTCTGGATCTGATCGTCATCTGGAAAAAAAAGCGCAAGGTCATCCGTTTCAAGGATGAAGCCGTGGCCATGTTCCAGAAAAGTTTCGCTGCGGGCGGCAGGGTGTTCTTTATCGGCGCCGGGACATCTTATCACGCGGCGCTCACGGCCGGATATTTCTTCAACAACCTGACCGCGCTGGGCATCGTCCCCTGCAACCCGGATCTGTTCCGCTCCATTTACATGAACAGCCTGCGCTCCGGCGATGTGTTGGTGGCCATTACCCAATCGGGAGAAACAAAGGATGTTATCGATATCTTGAACCAGGTGCGGGAAAAATTCCTGGGAAAAATCCACATCATCGCCGTGGTCAACAACGAAAACTCCACCATCCCCCAGGAAAAAGCCGATTTTTTCCTGCCCCTTTTGTGCGGTCCGGAGATCGCCGTGGCGGCCACCAAGTCGTTCAACGCCCAGCTGGCCCTTTTTTACCTGCTCGCCTCTAGCATGAAAAAAGATGCGCCCCCAGCGCAGCAGAAACTGGAGAAGATCAAACACCTCATCGATTATACGTTGAAAACCAGTGAAGAAGATGTCACCGAGGTCATGCTCAAATTCTTCCTGAAACCTTCGATCCATATTTTAGGGACCTCGCTGCTTGGGCTGGCCCGCGAAGGGGCGCTGAAGATCAGGGAAGTCGTTCTGAATCACGCCGAAGGCTACGACGCGGCTGAATTCAAGCATGGGCCGAACACGATTCTGGGCAAAAATACCCTGTATTCGTTCCTGGACATGGAGAATCTTCTGGCCGACATGGCCGATTTCAGCCGTAATCTGCTCCGCAACCCTGCCATTCCCCCCGGCAAAAGAGACGAAGTCTGCGGTCGTTTTTTCAAGTTGATCCGTGATTTTAAATTCGCTGATTTTAGTGCCGAAATTATGAACAGCCAGGATTCGGTTCAAGGCAAGCAGGGCTGTTACCAGGATTTATACCTTCAGTTCAAGGAACAGGTCAACGCCGAGCGTTATTTTTCCAATTATCCCCTTATTTTTGTCTGCCCGCCCGACGAGCGCGATATCCGCATCACCATCTCACAAATCCACACCCATAAGATCCGCGGCGCCGACGTGGTGCTGATCGCCGAGGAGAATAACGATCTGAAAAAAGCGCTGGAAGGCAAGCCTGCCGGCCTGGACGATTATTTTTTCAAGTATATCAAGATCCCCAGCAGCGGCGACAGCAACATTTTCGTTTTTCAGGCGGCCGTGGTGCTGCAACGGCTGGCCCTGAAAATGTCGGTGGCCAAGATGAAATATCTCAACTGTGCCCATATCGAAAACCACGGCGTCCACCCCGACGTGCCGAAAAACGTCTCCAAGTCGATCACCGTTGATTGAGCGTTTTCCGCAGATAGCCGCTTTTATCTTTTTCTCCGCTATGGAAGAGCCCAGAAAGTCGGGTTTTCTCTGCCCTATCAAGCAAAATCTGGTGTCAAATAAATTATTTTTAAGTTATTTACGCAATTTCCGGGGATTAACAGGAAAGCGATTCAGCAAACTGTATTCCACCATTTCGTCAACGACTATTTTTATTTCTTCCTTCACGATAATTTTGTCGAAGAAATTCAGTGACCAATCCATGACGTAAACAATTTTTGAAAAATCTTCGGAAAGAAATTGTTTCATTTGATGGGCGAAGGAATCGTGAACCATCAAGGCCGCGGGCAATGGGCCAGTAACGCAGGTGTGAACCGTGATGGCCCGCAAATTATTTCGGAGATCTGGATCGCTGGCAGGAACTACCCGCGCCTGCAAGGGGATTTTCGCTTCTATTTGCCATTGATTTTCCCAAAAAACATTTGGCAGAGATAGCATGAGCGCCAGATCTCCGTTCCTGAACTCTGCTTGCTTGATTTGAAAATTATTCAAAGACCGAGGGCGTATAAAATTATAATATTGCTCTAAATGCTTGATGATTTCACAGTAAGCGACATACCCCCCCAAGTCATTCCAGTGGGTGTCGGTTTTATTATAGATTCTTTTTTCCTTTTTTGCCGCGAGCAGGGCCGGGCGCAAATCCAAAATGTTAAGAGTGGAAAATTTTTTCAAGTGCTCAATTAATTGATCTTGCCGGGATTGGAAATGTATTTTTCTAATCGAGTCCGGCATGAGTTCGGGATAGATGGTGCTCTTGTTGGGGGCAAGGGTAAACAGGTAGTGAATGCCGCGCCGCTTGAGCCAGTCGCTCCTTTCTTCCAGAAGGATTTGCCAGTAGCGCAGTTCCTCTTCCGTAAATGGTTTTAAGTTGCGATAATAATCGATTTCGTCGAAATATTCATTGAAGTTGCCCAAAAACAGCCAACCCTGTTTGCCGATGATCACTTTGTCGTTTGCGGAGGCGTGGAAGATTTTGTAAGTGAGCAGGCTATTCAAGTAGACCAACCGGGTGCGGAAACTGAAATGATCATTGTAATAATCTTCGTATTTCTGTATATATAAGAAAGGATGCCGGGAATCGAAAATTGGTTTTTCAGCAAGTTTTCTTTTTTCGTCAAGTTCATAAGGTCGAACAAACTTGAAAACCTGGTCAACCAGGGGCAGAGAGATTAGCAGCAGAAACAGCAGTGAAATACAACCGCTGTCCTTCAATGGCAGCCACAGCCGCCAGCCACGGGCGTTAAAAAACTCTTTGCTTTTGTGCTTGTTCATGCTATTAAAACCTGAAATAAATGAACGGATTATAGGTGGCCAATGCCAGCATCATGGAACTTGCCAGCAATATGGCCAGCAGCAATATGGTGGAAATAACTTGAAACGCGGTTTCGAGCCAAGGCCGTAGATTGGTATTCGCTGCCGCGGTAAATTTTTGATAGCGGGATTTGGCCCATGGTGCCAGCGGGGTTGCCGCCAGGCTCGCGGCGGCCAGGAAAAAAAGTGATTTTGTATCCAGGTATAAAGAGGGATAGTATTCCTGGCCGCGGCCGAATCCGAACATGGCTCGCCAATAGCCAGCGGCTTGGTCAAAATCGGCGGCGCGGAACAAGACCCAACCACAGGTGATAACCAATAGGCTGTATATGTTTTGCAGCGGCGGCCAAAGGTGTTTAAGCGGTTTGGCAAAGGCATAGCGTTCAAGCATGATGAAGACGCCGTGATAAACGCCCCAGGCAATAAAAGTCCAGGCTGGGCCATGCCACAGTCCGCATAAAAGCATGGTCAAAAACATGGCTGGGTAATAGCTCCAGGATTCGGCCCTTATGCCCAGCAGGCGATCGGAGGTGATGCGCCGCGAAATGGCGTAAGCCAGCGGCAGGAAAATGAAATCGCGCAGCCAACTGCTCAGCGAGATGTGCCAGCGGTTCCAGAAATCCTTGATGGATCTGGAAATATACGGATAATTGAAGTTTTCCATGAAAGTGAAGCCAAACATCCGTCCCAGGCCGATCGCCATATCGGAATAGCCAGAAAAATCAAGAAAAATTTGCAATGTGAAACAAACGACTCCCAGCCAGGATAAACCGCTATTGAGGCCAGAAGCGGGAATGGCAAAGATTTGATCGGCGGTTTTGGCCAAAGTGTCGGCCAGCAGCGTTTTTTTCCCCAGGCCGATGATGAAGCGGCGGATGCCTGAGGCCAGTAGTTCCGGAGTTGTCTGGCGCTCCGTCATCTGCTGTTTGAGCCGGGAATAACGATTGATTGGACCGGCCAGCACGGTCGGGAAAAAAGCAATGAAAAGAGCGGTGTGCAAAAATTTTTTTTCAACCGGGCTCGATTGGTTATATACTTCGATCAGATAGGCGATAGCCATAAATGTGAAAAATGATATGCCCAGCGGTAAGGGCAAATGCACAATTTTCCAAGCGGGGCAGCCGATGGCCCGCAGCAGCGGATTCAGGTTGGCAGCGAAGAATGCCGCGTATTTAAAGACGGCCAGCAATCCCAGGTTGAAAACCAGGGCAACAGCCAGGGTGATTTTTTTTCGCTTGGGCGAACGTCCGGCGTTGATCGCCAACCCGAACAAATAGTTCAGCAGCGCTGAAGCCAGCAACAAAATGACCAGCGCTCCTTCACCCCAGGCGTAAAAAAACAGGCTGGCCAGGAGCAGGAAAAAATTCTGAGCTTCTTTTTTTAAAAATAATGCTGCCAGCAGAATGGGCGGCAGAAACAAAAATAAAAATGCCAATGTACTGAATATCATGGGATTATGTCTACTGCTTTTAAAAAAGAATTATATCATACCCGACCTGCGAATAAAATGCCGTGCTTTCAGTGGGAATTGATACGGAGCAACCAGGCCGGAGCTGATGCCCCGGCAGAAACTTTTCCCTGCATATAGAGCTGATAGAAATAGCGGTTTTTTACTTTTTTATATGGCGGCTGCTGCAGATTGATCAGGGCCGTGCCCGCTGCCGGCAATTGCCGTTGGCTGGATTTTTCGTCAAACGCGGCCATTTCCAGATGCAGGGCTCCTTGCCCCGAGCGGTTTTCTAGCTGCAATTGGATGTTTTTGAGCGGCAGCCGGGTTTCGATCAAGATGCTGCAGTTTGCGGGCTTCGAAAAAATCCAGGTTCGGTCATCTATTTGCGCCACAGGTTGAGGACTGAAATAAATGTAGTCCGGATGGCCATGGCTGTCTGTCAGCCGTTGCGGGGCGGATAAATCGGGACGCGGAAACAGGCTGGAAAGTGAAAATATGGTTAAAAAAAGTATGAGCGGAGCGCCGCGGATGCTCCGGGAGCCGAATTTGCTATCTAAGGCTCTTATCCCCCCCTTGCGGGGGACTTCGCAGCTCTGCTGGGTTAAGGTCAAATACAAAAATAGCAGGAAGAGTGCCAAAAACAGAAAGTTGGACAGATAGCCGCTGTTGTCTGTTTTTATATAAGAAGGCAGGAGATTGGGAAGTTTGCAAAAAATATTGCTCCAATTTAAAAAAAGGAGCCCCGGCCTAACCAAGGTGTCATGGGTGGTTGGCTGGTAGAGCGTGAATGGTTGAGCAGTTTGATATACAACCACAAAAAGTGAATACAGAGGCAGATGGAGAAAAACTTTTTTAAAAAAGGGGCTGCGGCTTTCCCGGTAATATATCATGGCAAAAAGCAGCAGCGCCCAGGTGACCGGGGTGAGGTAGCGGGCTTGCGGGCAGTATCCGGGGCGAATAGTTGAAAAAGCGTGGTTGAGGATAAAAAGCGCTGCCGGCAGGGCAACCAGCAGGTGCAGGCGATAGCGCTTGAAATTTCTCAGGGCTAGCAGTAGGCCGGGAAAGGCGAAAAAGTAAAAAGGGTTGTAGAGCAGCAGGCCATCGCGCTGGTCGAAGAAATAGTCGAGCAGGGTTTCCCAGCGCATGTTAAGCGTGATCTTTTTCAGGATGGTGTCGTAGAACGCACCTGACTGCTCGGGGCTGAGCATGCCGTAATAGATAGAGTTAGGTGAAAAGTTCCCGTAGGCCCTGTACAGGTAATAAAAGAACAGGGCCTGAAAGAGCAGCGGAAAGACGATCAGCAGCAGAGCCGGCCGAAATTTTTTTTTCCAGAACCAGTAGGCGAAAAAGCCCAAGCTGATCGGGTAAATGAAAAGGGCGTACTTGACGCCCCAGAATATGGTGCTGCCCAGCAGCAAACCGGCCCAGAGGCTGCGGCTGTCATTTCCATTTGCCTTGAAAAACAGCAGGTAAAGGGCGCTTAAGATCAGCAGCATGGCCTGGACTTCCGGGAATATGTGAAAGGAATAGAAAAAAACCGGGGCGGTCAAGCTGAAAACCAAGGTGGCGAAAAAGGCCAGGTTGCGCGAGTGCCAGAGCCGGAGGCAGAAAAGGTAGACCAGCGCAGCCAGCAGGGCGCCGAACAGCCCCAGGAAGGAACGCAGCAAAAAATAGAGCAGGGGCGGGGACAGTTTGAAAAAAAAGAACGGGGCTAGGGTCAGGGAGATGCCGGGCAGGTGGTAGGAATATATCTTTTTAAAGCCTTTACCCCATGTGCCGTGGGCGGCCAGTTTTTCAACAGCCAAAAACTCCTTAAACCCGTCGCGAAAATACTGGTTGAAGACGTTAAGATCGAAATCGCGGGCCAGGGACTGGGAAATTGCCAGGTAATGCGGTTCGTCGCCGACCAAGGCCACGCCTTTGCTGGTGATTATTGCGGAAGCCGCAATGAACAAAAACTCTGAAACCAAGAAAATCGCTAAGAGTCTTTTTTTTATATGAAGAGAATTGAACCGCCAGCGTATTTTTCTTCCCCAGCGTTGCTGCCGGGAAATGAGCCAGATAGAAAAAATCCCGGCTAGCAGCAGAAGGTTCTGGATACGGTTGGCAAAATCAAAACGATCCCAGTAAAACAACCGCATGGGCCAGATCAACAGCCCTGATGCATAGGGGAAAAAGCAAAGACGGTCAAAAACAGCGAACGCCCCCTTGGGAAACTTAAGTAACTTAAAGCAAATTAACTTGGTAAAAAAACAAGATAATTTGCTTTCTAAGTTACTTATCCTGCGCAGCAGGGTCAATAAAGAGAGTGAAAAAAAAATCGCCGGCAGCAGAAGCCAGAGGTTCAAAGTCTTGCCGAAAGCGAAAAATGTGACAAACCCGGCCAGTGTCAATAAATCAATGGCTAATGATTCCCTTTTTTTTAACATGGGCGCACTGCTGTTCAGATGAGTTTTTCTTCAATGGCTTGGGCCAGATCCAAAGTTTTCATTTTTCCCCGGCCGGTTTCTGATAGAGCGTCATGGAGCATGATGGAACAGAAGGGGCAGGCGGTAACGATTGTTTCTGCCCCGGTTTTTTCCGCCTGTGCGATGCGGCAGTGGCTGATGCGTTCCCCGGTCTTTTCTTCCTTCCACATGCCGCCGCCGCCACCGCCGCAGCAAAAACTGGTTTGTTTGCTGGCCGCCATTTCCAGCGGTCGATGCCTGTTCAGGGTTTTCAAGAGCTGCCGCGGCTGTTCGTAAATGTGGTTGTAACGGCCGAGATAACAGGGATCATGGTAGGTCATTTTTGCATTGTCGGAAGTTTGAATTTTCAATTTATTGTGGGCCAGGAACTCGAGCAGCAGTTCCGAATGGTGCACGACCTGGTAGTTCCCGCCCATTTTGCTGTATTCATTTTTAAGCATGTGATACCCATGGGGGCAGATGGTGACGATTCTTCGGAATTTATAGCGGTTCAGGGTTTCAATATTTTGCCGGGCCTGGATTTGATACAGGTATTCCATGCCGCTGCGGCGAGCCGGATCCCCGCAACACTTTTCTTCGTTGCCCAGGAAAGCGAAATCGGCCCCGCTCCTTTGCAGCAATTTGACCAAAGAACGGGCGATTTTTTGGGAATGCTGGTCAAAACTGCCGGCGCAACCGACCCAAAGCAGGATATCGGTTTCGTCTTTTTCAGACATTAGCGGGATTTGCAAATCCTTGGCCCAATCGCTCCGCGTGTTGGCATTTATACCCCAGGGATTGCCCTGATTTTCCAGGCCGCGGTACAAGGTTTGAAATTCCTCGGGGAAACGTGCTTCCATAAGTACAGCGAATTGCCTCATGCCCATAATTTTCGCGATATGTTCGTTGAGCATCGGGCAAACCTCCATGCAGGCGGCGCAGGTGGTGCAGTCCCAGACTTCCTCTTCGCTGATCACTTCCCCCAGTAGTTTTTTTAAAGCAGCCGGATTGGCATGCAACAACGGTGCGGAAGCCAGCAGGTGGTTTTTCAGTTTTTCCAGCAGGCTCTTTGGCGATAAGGCTTTGCCCGATTGGAAAGCCGGGCAGACGTCGTCACAACGGCCGCACTCGGCGCAGGAGAACAGGTCCAGCAGATCTTTGCGGCTCAGATCGGTGATTTGGGGCGTGCCGAATTTTTCCTGCTCTTCCAGGTTGAGCAACGGAATTTCAGCCTTGACGCCCAGGTTTTTAAAAACCAGGTTGATGGGGCCGGCCAGTAGATGCAAATGCTTGGAATACATAATAAAGACCCCGAAGGCCATGATGATCAGAATGTGCAGCCACCAGAAAAACTTTGTCCAGAAAAGAACGGTCGCGGCGGGAACCATTGCCTTGGCGGGGAGGATGTGGGCGAAGGCCCAATAGGCGAGGAAATTGAAATTCGTTGATCCCAAGGAATACATTTTGAACGCTTCATAAAAAATGAAGCTGACCATCAGGGTAAAGATGAAAGAAAGTACGGTAAGGGACTGATAGGATGGGCGGTCCAGGCTGGAAATTCTAAACACGTAGCGGCGCAGAAAAAAATAAAAAACGGCCAGGATGATCAGCCCGGCAAAAATATTGGCCGCAAAAAGGAGCACGGAATATATCATTCCCTGGCCGAAGAGGTTTAGGCCATTGAACAAACCTTCGGCCACGTGGTTGAGGGTGACGCCCAGGAAAACCAGGAACCCCCAGAAAATGACGGCGTGAAAAAAGCCGGTGACCGGCCTATTCGAAAATACCGGGATCTGCAAAAACACCCTGTACAGCATTTCCCACAGGCGCTGCCAGGGATGTTCAAAGCGCGCCACTTTCCGGCCTGAGCCGATCAGCTTGAATTTTTTCCGGAATTCGCGAAATGCCAGTACGGCGGCGACCGCCACAGAGGCCAGGAACACTATTTTTTCAACCAGTGAAAGCATGGCCGCCTCCTCAGCTCCAATTGTCGCTTTTATTCATCTTTTAGCCAATTATAATCCGGAAAAAACGGCTTTTCCAGGTCGATATGGCCGGCCAGGGTTTTATTTTCATTGCCGCCGCTGAGAATTTTAACTTTCTTTATTTCCTTGAAATTGTAGCAGATATTATCAACAATGAAATAGATGAATTCCAATTCGGCCGTTGTGCCGCCGGGAAAGACATTGATCAGGGAATCATTGAAATCAAGCACCAGCAGTTCCATTTTTTGCAGGTAGAAAGCACTGCGCAATTGAACCCCATCCGGCACCGGGGTGATAAGCCCGCTGTTGCCGGCGAGCAGCAGATCAATGAATTTTTTATACAATCCTTCCCTTATTTCCGGAACTTCGATCTCGCGGAAAACCGGCTGCAGGAAAGCGGATGTTTCGCTGTAATAAAAAAGTTTTACCTTGATGAATTGGGTGACGGAGCCGTTTTCAATTGTTCTGCTGCGTAACTCAGGTTCAGGTCGTTCAGCTTTTTTCCTGGAACAAACCACTACCAGGAATGCGGCAAAAAAAAATACAGCTATGGAGATGAACAGATAGTTTCGCGCTTTTGCCGTCATTTAACGATATTGTTGTAATAGTAAATGAACTTGGAGATGCCGTTGAATATGGCAAAGGCGATTTTATCCAGGAATTCCTGGTTTTGCAGTTTTTTTTCTTCGGCAGGGTTGGAAATAAAAGAAGTTTCAATCAAAACGGCGGGCATAGCGGTTCTCATCAATACGCGAAAGGGGGCTTGCTTGACACCCCGGTTGCGGGTGCCAAGAAGTTCGTTCAATTCAAACTGGATATATTCGGCAAGTGTGCTCGATTCTCTGATGTATTCGGTTTGCGCCATGTTCCAGAGAATCATTTTCAACTCGTCATTTTTAATTGTTTCGCCGGGGTCTTCTGGATTCTGGTTCTCTTTCCGGGCCAGTTCCAGCGCTTCCTGGTCGGTGGCTTTCAGGCTGACAAAGAAGGTTTCAGAACCGTAAGCCGATTTGCGGAACGAGGAATTAACATGGACGGAAATAAACATCTGGGCCTGTTGGTTGTTGGCGATGGAAGCCCGGGAATTAAGCGAGACTTCACTGTCCTTGTCTCGGGTCATGATTACGCGCAGGCCGGTTTTAGATTCGATTAATTTCTTGAGTTTCTTGCTGATTTGCAGGGTAATGTTTTTTTCCTGCAATTTGGATTTGCCCAATGCCCCAAAATCTTCACCGCCGTGTCCGGCGTCAATGCAAATCGTCTCAATGGGTTTGGGTTTGCTGGCAGCAGGCTCGGCCGGCTGATGGGCGGGCTGTGCACCTTGAGGTTTTTCGATGTTTTCCGGGGTGCTTTGCGGCAGAGTGGATATTTTTTCGGATTTCACCAGGTCAAAAACCACCCGGAAAGGCTTTTCCAGGACAAAATTTTTATTTACGGTTACATCGCCCTTAAAAAAAACGGTGAAAATGCTGTTGCCTTCTTTGAACTCGTGGGTCACCCGTTCCAATAATCGCGAATTTTGAACGATAATTGATTGGGCTTTAAAATCAGCGCGCTTGGGCAGGAGCACTTGGAGTTGGCCAGGGCGGTTCCGCACTGAGAATGTAAAACTTTGGTCAGCTTCAAAGACGATACGGGTGAATCCTTCGTGGTCAAAAGAGCGAAAATTTATGGACAGGGCGGTTAGAATTTGAAAAAAGAACAGGATGGAAATAAAAATAGTACTTGCTTTTATAATATGTTTCATTAAGCTAACCTCCCCTGCAAGGGGGGATAAGAACCTTTAATAGCAAATTCAAAATTTGTTCTAAAAAGCTAACAAATTTTAGAATTTGCTATAAGGTTCTAAAATAAAATTACCAAATGGAGGCGGCGGGAATCGAACCCGCGTCCAATAATGAGTCCATTAAAGATTCTACAGACATAGTTTGTTTTCAATACAACCTGCAGCCGTTAAAACAAACAAAATGGACTGCCGTCGGCCCTCACAGATTTTCGCGTCGAAAAACAGAAGGCGCTCATTTCAACGCTAGCCCGCTAAGTGACGTTCGGATCCTCCCGCAGGCGGGGAAAATCAAAACGGCAACGTGTTAATTACGCTGCGAGTGCAAAGTTGTTTGCTTTTCTTTTTTTGAGCAGTTTATTGAGCTACTCGGCTCAGTCCGCCTCTTTAACTTCATCAAAACTGTCGAAACCTTTACGCCCCCAACCTGGGGAATGGCGGGGCCGACGAGACTCGAACTCGCGACCTCATGCGTGACAGGCATGCGTTCTAACCAACTGAACTACGACCCCGCGTCATAAGAAAAGCCTGGGCGGTAGAGGGCTTGAACCTCTGACACCCGGCGTGTAAAACCGATGCTCTACCAGCTGAGCTAACCGCCCAACTCAAAAGCCATTAATACACCAAATTCGCCTTACTGTCAAGTGAAACCGGCGAATTGACCGGTTGGATGGGCTCCGGGACCATCTCGCACTTTAGTCTATGGCCGTCAATCATTAATCTCCTGAAAATTTTCGGCTCATCTTACACAATTGTCAAGACAATTTCAACCGCCTGTTCTAAAAGAAAATTTCAAACAGATCGTCCGGGGTTTTCTGCAGGCTGAGCGCCGCTAACAGCGGTGCCAGGTCGCGACGGTGACCTTCAAGCTGATGCCTCACGCCGGCCACCTCTTTGTGCAAGCGGGCCAGGCCGGCCAGGTGGCGGAACAGTCAGCCATAGTAGCAAGGCAATCTTGGCAAATCAAGCTAATGAAGGTCAGTTGAAAAGCGGCGCCTTTGCATTTTACCCGGAGAAATGTATAATCTGAAACATTCCAGGAGGTAAACCATGACCTGCAACGTCGGGAAAATTGACAAGATCATTCGCGTAATCGCCGGGGTGGCGATCGCCGTTCTGGGCTTCTATTTTAAGAACTGGTGGGGACTTCTGGCCATCATCCCGCTGCTCACGGCCGCTTTCGGTTACTGCCCTCTCTATGTGCCGCTGAAGATCTCGACCGTCAAGAAGAAGAAAGAAGGCGAGTAAGGACGAAAAAATCAGCCAACGTCAAACAACGGATATAAAGAGGCAGCAATGGATACTTCTACTTGGATGAATGGCCTTGATGCCGCGGTCACTGTCTGCGACCGCGAGGGCATCATCGTTTACATGAACGACCAGGCGGCGCGGACTTTTTCCGCCGACGGGGGCAAGGCCTTGCTGGGCAAAAATTTGTGGGACTGCCACCCCGAGGCCGCCCGGGAAAAAATCCGCCACATTATGAAAAGTGGTACCAGCAACAGCTATACGATCGAAAAGAACGGCGTAAAGAAACTCATCTATCAGACGCCCTGGCACGAAAACGGCGAATTACGCGGCTTGGTGGAGTTTTCCCTGGTCATCCCCTTTGACTTGCCCCATTTTGTCAGGAGCTGAAAAGAAAAAACCGGTTTGCCCCTTTCCGCCTATTTCCTGTCGCCTAAATTTTCCGCGAACCAGGCGAAAACCGTCTGCCACCAGAGGCGGGCGTTCTGCGGTTTCTGGACAAAGTGGGTTTCATCGGGAAAGTAGAGCATTTTAGATTTCACGCCGCGCCGCTGCAAGGCAGTGAACAGCATCATTCCCTGCGTGACCGGGATACGATAGTCGTTCTCGCTATGCACGACCAGCATGGGTACTTTGAACTTGTCCACGTAATTGGCCGGGTTCCACTTTTCGTATAAAGCGCTTTCCCAGGGTGTGCCGCGGTGTTCCCATTCTTCGAACCATAGTTCCTCGGTGGAATAGTACATGCTGCGCGAATCGAAGATGCCGTCATGGGAGACCAGGCAGCGGAAAGGGTATTTGAATTCATCGCTGTGACCGGCGATCCAGTTGAGCATGAAGCCGCCGTAGGAAGCACCGGCGGCCACGATTTTATCCTTGTCGATAAAGGGGAAAGTTTGCACCAGATACTGCTGACCTTTCACCAGATCGATGAAAGGGGCGCCACCCCAATCTCCGGAAATTGAATCGGTGAAGGCCTGGCCGTAGCCGGGGCTGCCGTGGAAGTTGATCGCCGCCACCACGTAGCCGGGAGAGGCGAACAAGCTGTGGTTCCAGCGGTAATGGAATTCGTCGGTCCAGGCGCTCTGGGGGCCGCCGTGAATTAGAAATACCAGCGGGTATTTTTTCTGGGGATCGAAAAATGGCGGTTTAACCAGAAACCCTTCGACTTCTTCACCTTTCGCTCCCGGGAAACGGAAAATTTCCACTGGGTTCATCTGTATGTTGCGGAAAAGATCCTTATTAAAATTGGTCAGTTGCTTTTGCTGCCGGCGCCGCAAATCCCACTTGAATACTTCGTGGGGTTGACACACGTTTTGAATTAGGTAAATAAGGGATTTGCCGTCCGCGGTTAAGGACAGCGAGGAAGCGTTAATCCCAGGAACTATTTTTTCAATTTTTTTAGAGGCGATTTGTAACTTGAAGATCGGCTCGTAGATGCTTTCTGAAGCGATGAAATAAATGGTTTTCTCATCGGCGCCGAACACGAAAGAGGCGATGGTATTGGGGAAAGCGGCGGTCAGGTTCTGGCGCGCCCCGGTTTTCAAGTTGCAGAGGATGATGTCTTTTTTGTCGGCCTCAAACCCGGGCCGGCTCATGGACAGGTAGGCGAGATAATTGTTTTTCGGGGAAAAGACCGGGTTGGCGTCGTTGCCCTGATTTTCGCTACTAATGTTTTCCTCTTTGCCGCTGCCGAGATTGCGCAACCAGATGTCGTTGTTGGTGGAAACCGCCACCATCGGGTCTGTGTTCTTCACGTAAGCGAACCAGGCGCCGTTATCAGAAAAAAGATAGTCTTGGGCTCCGCCTAAATCCAATGGTGGCGTGTCGAAATTGCCCGGAGTCAAATCAATGAAGTCGTTGCTGCCGGGTTGATGTTGAAAAACATGGCTGCGTTTGCCGTCGCGCCAGGAATCCCATACCCGAAACAGTAGGGTGGTCAGTATTTTAGCCTTTACTTTGGAGCTTTCTCTTTCTTTTTCCATGGCCACGGCCTCGGCGAAAGATTTGGCCCGCGGGTCGATGTCTTTGACAAAGGCGATGCTTTTTTGATCGGGCAACCAGATAAAATCACTGACTCCACCCGGGATTGACGTGATGGGCTTTATTTCCGTGGGGGTTTTTAGGTTAAGTGTATATATTTGCGGTTCTTTGCCGCGGGTGGAGATGAAAGTCAGCAATCCTGATTTCAGGAAGCGGGGATTGAAATTGTCACCTTTGGAATCGGTCAATTTCTTAAGTGTTATTCCTTCCACATCAGCGGCATATAGGTCGGATTGGAATGTGTTGCGGTCGATATCGGGTGTTTTAACCGCGAACACGATCCATTTTCCATCCGGAGACATGGTCGGAGATGAAAGGCGGCCGGCGGCAAACACATCTGTAAAGCTCAGTGCTTTTTTTTCACTCCAGATCGTAACCGTTAAGCATAGGCATAAAAAAATAAACAAAATCTTTTTCATTTTATTTCTCCATGGCTGGGTTTAAAAAAACAAAGCCGCAGGAAACGAAAAACATTTCCTGCGGCCTGTGATTTACAGGAAGGATATGAATTTTATTTATTTCCCTTGCTCAAAATCTTCTTTGGGTTGAATCTTCAAAATAATAAAACGGTTGGGCGATACTTTGTTGGTTAAGGGATTAATCAGGTCATACTTTCTCAGCAAAAATACGTAATCCTTGTCACCGCTGGCATTGGTTATCTTGACGATGGCTTTTACGGTCACGGCCTTGCCGGTCATGAGTTCCTGATTCTGTTCAATACTGGTGGACATGGTGACCATTTTCTTTTCGACTTCCACCTGGTTTTTCATTTGTGTATAATTCACCTGGGCCTGCTTGTAATTCTGGGTTTCGGCTGCCACTTCTTGTTCACTCGCGTCGATTTGTTTCTGCAATTCGGCTTTTTGCCTGCTGCCACGAGTTTCTCCCAGTTTGGTTTTCAACAGATCCAAAGCATCTTTTTTATCTTTGACCAGGCCAATTTGCTTGTCTTTTTTGGCCTTGATATCCGCCAGACCTGAGATCAATTGCGGAAGAATGAGGTCTTCGGTCACCGGGGCTTCTGAGGAAACCAATTCCCAGGATTTAAATTCTAAAGCCATCGGTTCCGCCGCCATGGCGGCCATAGTGTCCCTGTCCTTGGCTTTCATGGCCTGAAAATATTTTGAAAGCGTAATTTCCTCAGGCTTCTGACAGGAAGTGGTAATCATGATTAAAATCATTAAAGCAACCAGCACTAAAATTTTTTTCATACAATTCCTCCTTTAAATTTTTTATTAATTATGGATGGAGCCATGAAATTAATATTTGCGCCTCTCTTTTTGTTGACATTAATTGTTTTGCTCATCCAATTAATTATAAGTAAATTAAAAATTAAAAGCAAGACAATTTATTAAAATTAATCAAAAAAAAGCCAAAATGTTTTTCTGTGGGTTTGAATAAGGTTAGAACCTTATAGCAAATTCTAAAATTTGTTAGTTTTGTAGAACAAATTTTGAATTTGCTATCTAAGATTCTTATCCCCCTTGCTACGCAGGGGGGTTAGTCTTGAGTGTCCAAAATAAAATCGAGAGGATTCAGCGGCTTGTCAAAATAGCGAACTTCATAATGCAAATGGGGGCCATTACTCCTGCCAGTCGTTCCGACATAACCGATGACATCGTAACGATTGACCCGTTGGCCTTCCCTGACATTGAATCCTGAAAGGTGGCCGTAACGGGTAACATAGCCGAAACCGTGGTCGATGATAATCATATTACCATAGTATTCTTTGGGTTCGGCCACCAAGACAATGCCGTCGCCCGTGGCGATGACATTATTGCCCAATTGGGTGGCGATGTCGATGGCGTTATGAAACTCGTAGCGGCCGGTGAAAGGATGGACGCGGTTGCCGAACACTCCGGAGATGAGGCCGCGCGTGGGCCAGATGGCCGGGGTGGCCGCCAGTTGAAGCTTTTGCTGGCTGACCATGCTTTCCACGGACTTAAGCGAATCTTCAATTTTTTGAGCTTTGTCTCTAATGTCCGCGGTTTGCGGAACCATGTTTTTTTGCAGAAGGGATTGGGGGGCGGAGATCCCACCAGTTGCGTTTGAAAAATCACCGTTACCGACAATGCTATTATCGGGGCCGCCGCTGCCCACTTCCTTCAGGGCCAAGGGGGAAGTAAGCCCGGTGGCCACCATGATCCTTTCTTTGTAGGTTTCCATGTTTTTTAGGCGTTGGTTGAGAACTTCAATGGTTGAGGATAATTCACTGATTTTTTGCTTTTTGTCCCTGGATTCGAATTCAAGGCGTTTCATTTTTTGCTTGTCCAAGGTCATGGTCAAATATTGAAATATAATGAAGCCGAAGAAAATTATCAGGAAAGAAAAAGCCAAAATGGCGTTCTTGATGAATTTTGCTGAAACGGCAAATTCCTTATTGGTGGACCTAGCGTCGGAAACAATAATGACTGAATAATTTTGGTTTTTTTTAGTGGCTTTCATAAGTATTCTTTTGGGCCGCAACTCCAATTATATGGTAAATAAAATGTTTTGTCAATCATAAACCATAAGCGTATTTATTGGGCGCTAATTTCCCTGATTTTACAGGCAATATTTTCCAGTGGAGTTCCGGGTGGAAAAACTTCTTGAATACCGATTTTCTTTAATTCCGGCAAATCTTCTCTGGGAATAATGCCACCTAAAAACAGCGGAGGCGGGGGAATGTTTTTTTCCAAAAAAATAGCCATAATTTTTTTGCATAACTGCATGTGAGCACCCGAAAGAATGCTCAGGCCGATGATGGTTACGTCTTCCTGAATCGCTGTATTGACAATGGTTTCAGGGGACTGGCGCAGTCCTGTATAAATGACTTCCATTCCGGCGTCCCTGAGATATTTGGCCACGATTTTTGCGCCGCGATCGTGCCCATCCAGCCCGGGTTTGGCAATTAAAACTTTCACTCTGTGCATGACGACTATATTTTTATATAAAAAAATTAAAAAGTCAACCTTTTGACTTGACATTGTAATTGAAAAAGTGATAAAGAATAGCTTTAATGGAAAAAGTTTAGGAGGATTCAGGATGAAAAAAAAAGTGATCGCTCTGGCTGATAATAGTTATACAATACGCCGGATTGTAGAATTATCTTTTTCCGAAATTGAAAATATTGAAGTACACAGTTTTGAAAACGGATCTGGATTAAAGGAAAAATTGCTGCAATTGAAACCGGACGTGGTCATTGTGGATATCAAATTGCCGGAAATCAGCGGTTACGACATATGCCGCTTCATAAACGAAACTCCACTGCTGAGCCGCAGCCGGGTTTTTTTGATGAAAGGCAGTTTTGAAGCTGTGGATAATGAAATGATAAAAAACCTGAAATATGAGGATATCGTCACCAAGCCTTTTGATTCCAACGCCCTGGTCAACTCGGTCATGAAAATTTTTAATCAGGAAGAACAAAGAATTACCGGTGAATTTGCCGATAAAGAACCCAGTTCATTTCCGGAAGATATTATAGAAATTGAACCCGATTCCCCTGGAATTGAAGGCATCAGTTTTTCTGATATTAACCTCGATTTGGGAGCCCCAGCGCCTGTGGTAAACACCACAACCCAAAACCAGGTTCTGGAAAGGGATGAGATATTACCCTCAGAAGAAATTACTCAAGGGACGCAGCCGTCCAAGGATACTTTGCTGGCACCAGAAAATGAAGAAACAATTCAAAACCCTTTCAATGAAGAACCGCTTGCAGAAGATGTGAAACTTCTCCCCGGCGAATTGATCGATTCCCTAGTTCCAAAATCGGAAAATGGACCAGCCGTCCAAAATCCGCCTGCAGAAAGTGTGATTAGTGATATCTCGGATGAATTTCACGAACGCTTTCAGAAAGTTGTTAACGAAGATACTTCCGAAACCTTATCTAAGTCCCCTCTGGAAGCGGCAAGGATGGCTGATAGTGAAGACTTGAAATTTCCCATTGATCAGGAGGATGAAATTTTCGCTGCCGAGGAAAATAAAGTTGAGGAAACATTGGCCAAGATCGACGCCGATGCTCCTGTGGAGACAATGTTTTCAGAAAAAGATGAAATCTTTGATTTTGAGTCCGCCAACCAAAAGCAGGATAAAGACAAAGGTTCTGAAGAGCTGTTGGAGAAGATTTTTGATGAGGAATTGTTCGTCCAAAAAATACATCCTGAAGTGATCTCGCCAGAAGCAGAATTGGAAAAACTGTCCCAGACACCCCAAAAGGAAATAAAAATTGAGCCGCAAGTTGAGCATGGGTTATCTTTGCAGGAAAAAATGGATATAACCGGAAAAATGGAAGATAAGCTGACTTTAATCATTAAAGAACTACTCTGGGAAATTGTCCCTTCTTTGGCCGAAAAAATCATTAAAGAAGAAATCGATAAAATCAAATCCGAAGCGAACGACACCGGTTTTTAATTTTTTCTTTGGAGTTTTAAAGTGACAGAAATAAACATGGAAAAATCTTATGACCATTTACAAACCGAAAGTGATTGGTATCGGAAATGGGAAACAAGCGGTTTGTTTACCCCCGATAGTCATGCAACCGGCATACCCTTTTCAATTATCCTGCCTCCGCCCAATGTGACCGGTTCGCTGCACATCGGCCATGCGTTGACCCTTTCTCTGCCGGATATCATTATGCGCCGGAAAAAAATGCAAGGTTTCAACGTGCTTTGGCTGCCGGGAGTCGATCATGCCGGAATCGCCACCCAGATGATGGTGGAAAAAAACCTGAAAAAGGAAAGGCAATTAAGTAAAGAGGATTTGGGCCGGGAAAAATTCTTGGAACTGGTCTGGGAATGGAAAGAGGTATCCCAAAAAAAAATCGTGGCCCAGATCAAAAAACTGGGTTTAGCGCTGGATTGGAGCCGGATGAAATTTACCCTGAGTGCTGACATGCAGCAAGTTGTCCGCAGGGTTTTCATTCAACTTTACCGGGAAGGAAAAATTTACCAGGGAACTTACATGGTTAACCGCTGCCCCAGTTGTAAAACGGTTCTCTCCGATCTGGAAGTGGAGCACAAGGAAGTCCATGGCCGCCTGACTTATATCCGCTATCCGCTGAAGAAAAACCCACGAAAATGGATTGTTGTGGCCACCACCCGACCGGAAACCATGCTGGGGGATGTGGCGGTGGCGGTGAGTCCCAAAGATTCCCGTTACAAAAAACTAATCGGACAGGAATTGCTTCTGCCCCTGACCGGGCGGACTATACCTATTTTGGGCGATGACGAAGTGGATAAGCAATTCGCCAGTGGAGCGGTAAAAATAACCCCGGCCCATGACCCGCTGGATTTTAAAATTGCCATGAAAAACAATCTGGAAAAAATTGTGGTGATTGACGAATTGGCTTGCATGACCGGTCCGATTCCGGAAAAATATTTGGGATTGGACCGTTTCGCCTGCCGGCAGGAAATTCTAAACGATTTGCGGGCCTTGAACCTGATAGAAAAAGATGAGGAGTATATTCACAATATCGGCCATTGCCAGCGCTGCGAGACAATGGTTGAACCAAATATTTCCCGGCAATGGTTTTTAAAAACTGCCGAGCTGGCCCAGCCGGCCATCCAGGCAGTCCTGGAAAAGCAGATTCTTTTCATTCCTGAAAAATGGAAAAAAGTTTATTTTAACTGGATGGAAAATATCCAGGATTGGTGCATTTCCCGGCAATTGTGGTGGGGGCACCGTATTCCGGCTTATTACTGCCAGGACTGTCAGGAAGTGCTGGTGGCTGAAGAAGCTCCCGGGCAATGTTCCCGTTGCGCATCCACCCGCATCGTCCAGGATGATGATGTGCTGGATACGTGGTTTTCGTCGGCCTTGTGGCCGTTTACCACCCTGGGCTGGCAGAATGATAGCCCGGATTTCAAGACATTCTATCCCACTTCCATCATGGCCACTGCGTTCGACATCATTTTTTTCTGGGTGGCGCGGATGATAATGATGGGCATCCATTGCACTGGTGCCGTGCCTTTCCGCGAGGTGCTGATCAACGGCCTGATCCGCGATGAAAAAGGCCAGAAGATGAGCAAAACCAAAAACAATGCCATCGATCCCCTTGATATCATCCGGGAATACGGCGCCGATGCCCTGCGCTTCACCCTGGCCATCCAGGCGGCCCCGGGCATGGATATTTCTCTTTCCATCAACCGCATCAAAGGTTACAAGGCCTTTGCCAACAAGATATGGAACGCCTCCCGCTATGTCATCATGAACTTGCAAGGTGATGAAGATTTGCAGATCGATGTGCAAAAAATCAGTGATGCCGACAAATGGGTCCTGCAGATGCTGAATACCACGGTTGAAAAAGTGAATATATTTTTTGATGATTATCACCTGTACGAAGCGGCGGACCTCATTTATCATTTCATTTGGGATGAGTACTGCGACTGGTATTTGGAATTTTCGAAAAGTGATTTGGATAGTCCCCACACCAGATCCGTTCTCAAACTGACCTTATTCAGAATTCTGCAACTGCTGCATCCTTTCATGCCGTTTATCAGCGAAGAAATTTACCAAAAAATCAAAACCGAAAAGGATTTTTTGCTGCAGACCGAATTTCCCGCTTTTAATAAAAACTTTGTTTTTCCTGAAACCTTTGCTGCCATTGAGATACTGAAAAAAGTAGTGGCTGAAACCAGGAAGACAAGAACGGAAAATCGTATCGAGCCCAACAAGAAAATACCGATTTATCTCAAATGCGATTCGCTGGCGGAAAAAAAACAGCTGCTCAAGCACTTAAAATATTTCAATTTTCTCAGTCGCAGCCTGCAGACTGAAATCGTGGCTGATTTATCGGTTTTGGCCAAGGGTTTTCGCGGGGTCAGCCAGAATTGGGAGATCCTGCTGCCATTCGCCAATGATCAGGACCGGCTACGGGAATTGCAAAGGCTCAATGGTGAACATGACAAGTTGAGCAGGCAAATCAGCCAAATGGAAAGCAAATTGAACAGCGGCGGATTTGTCGATAAAGCCCCGGCCGAAATCATCCTGAATTTCAAAAAGAATCTGCAGGAATACATTGAAAAAAAAGCCAAAATAGGCAAAACCATTGACGACCTTTCCTGATTATTTCAATAAAATCCATCTTGCCGTTTGCGATTCGACCAGCGATTATTTAAAGCAAAATATCGCTCGACTCGAGGCTGATTTTCCTCTCATGGTCAGCTCTGCCGTCCAGATAGCCGGGCGCGGCCGGGAAAACCGCGGCTGGATTTCTCCAGAAAATCTCGGTATTTATGCGACTTTCGGGTTTTATTTGCCAGATAGCCGGGGCTTGTCACTCCTTTCCATTACCGCCGGCATTGCGGTGATTAGCATGCTCCAAAGCTGGACCGGCAAGGTATTTGCCTTGAAATGGCCCAACGATATCCTGGCGGATGAAAAAAAAGTCGCTGGCATTCTCTGCGAGACTATTATTAAAGCTGACAAAATCATCTGCCTGGTTGGCATCGGGGTGAATATCAATCATGATACTTGTGATTTCCCCACTGTCTTGCGGAGCCGGGCCGGATCATTAAAGCTGTTGACCGGGGTGGAATGGCCGCTGCATTGCGGCCGCGAGCGGCTGGCCGCGAGCATGACTTCCTGGCTGAAAAAATTGGCGAAAGGCCGCAGGGCCGACATCATCGGCCGGGCCCGTTACCTGAGCCGTTCTTTTCTGGGGCAGACTATTTCTTTTCATCACCAGGGGGAGACGGTGCAGGGAATATTTCTGGACATCGCCCCGGACGGCGGGTTGCTGCTGGGTTTGCCGGGCAGCGAAAAAAAAATATTCTACAGCGGCGAACTGGATTGATCAGACTTTAAAAATCACATTTAATTGGCAAAGGGTGATTTCATCTTCAGCGTGCAATTCGTGTTTCACTCCGGTTTGCAGCTTGTTGCCGTTTAAAAAAGTACCATTGATGGCCCCGGGTTCCTCGGAAAGGTAAAATTTTCCATCCTTGAACATGACTTGAGAATGCTTGCGGGAAATGTATTTTTCTTCATCTTCATCGGTCAGATCTATGTCCGGGACGAACCCGGTGGTATAATCCCGCCGGCCTAGAACTGTTTGGGGTTTAGTCAATTGCACGATGCGGTTCGAACGTTGAATTATCAAATATGCCTTGATTTCCGGGCTGATTGTTTCCGAGGTCTGATCTTCTTTTTTTGTTTCTTTGTCCTTCGGGTTTGCCGCTATTGGCGGGGCGGAAACAACCATGGACATTAAAAAAGATTGGATTTTAATATGCTTTTCGCTTAATTTTTTCAATACTTTCAGGGCGATGTCCGGCATTTGCTTAAGCATTTCAGTCAGGGAAATATAGGGGATCTTGATCATGTCCGCATCTTCTATGACTTCTACCGTGTAAATCGCGTTTTGTTCATTATTCAGCGATTCCTCACCAAAGAAATCACCCTTGCCCAGAGTGACCAGGATTTGACCATTTTCATCGTTTTTGAGTTGGATTTTACCTTTATTGATGATATAAAAATTGGTTTGTATGTCCCCTTTTTTGTATACAATAACGCCAGCTCTATATCTAGTAATAAATTTTTTCAATGTGTCCATGGTTTATCTGTGTAAGTTAAAAAATATTTTATATAAGATATTTTCATTTGTCAATTTTTCCATTTTTTTTTAAAAGATACACTGTCTGGGAAGACTTGCCAATGAGCAGTTTTTGTTTTAAAATACCGTTGAGATGTTCGCCCGATCGAGTTTTACATAAAAATGAGCAGTAAAAATGAATTTTCTTTCCTGTTTCCGGTTCCTAAAACGATTCGCTGGCAAAGCCATTCCCTGGATATCCAGAATTTGTGCTTTCCGCTGGAAATTATTAAAAAATATGATTTTCTGTTTGACTATTTTGCCGTAAAAAATAAAAACCGCGGATTGGAGATTATCTGCCAGGAAAAAAAAACATTGAGCAGTGAAGAATATGTCATTGAAAGTGACCAGAACCGGATTATTCTTTGGGCCAATTCTCCGCGTGGGCAGTTTTACGCCTTGTCCACCCTGCTGCAAATCCTGGCTTTTTATAAGCAAAGCGGGTGCATGCCTGGTTTTTTCATCAAGGACGCCCCCGATATTTCTTTCCGGGGCTTTCTGCTCGATGTCGCGTACGGAGCCTTTCCCCTGCTGCCGGAACTGCAGCGCTTGCTGCTGAAACTGGCCTTGTTGAAATTCAATCATTTTTCCCTGTACCTGGGAGGTCCGGCCAAGCCTGAAAACGCTGCCCAGAGCGAAAGTCAAAAAATAAGTATGGCGCTGAATGAAATAGGCCTGATTGTGGCTCTGGCCTGGAAAATGGGGATAGACATGTTCCCCGCCATTACTGTCGGGCCGGATGCCCGCAGACTTGATAAAGCGGTCTTTACTAATAAATTCAATGCTGAAATCATAGCGCCTTTCCGGTCGAAACTGATTCATGTCGAGCTGAGTGAAAAAGTTGAAACCGAATCGGCAACGGTATGGTTTGAGCGTTTTTTGGATATTTACCGCTTTTACAAAGCCCAAGGAAAAATGGTTTTGGTTTGGGGGGACAGTTTTTTGGAAACCCCGGATTTGATCAGGAAAATTCCCCAGGATGTGTTGGTGCTCAACCGTGATTATGCAATTGAAAAAACTGATGCTTTCAAGAAAAAAGCCGGGCCTTTTAAAAAGCACCATATCCCCCAGGTATTATGCACGGCCACTTGGAGTTGGGCCAGGTTTATCCCGGCCATGCGCAAAAGTATGGCCAACAACGCGGCTGCTTTTGCAGCGGTCAAGGAAGAAAAACTGGCCGGGGTAATGTTGACCAGTTGCGCTGATAAGGGCGATGGGAGTTTTTTGGAAGGAATCATTTTGCCGCTGTTTCAAGCCGGAAATCTTTTCTGGAGCGGGCAAGCGCCCAGGCCTGACGCCTTCACCCAATGGGCTTTGGGTCATAATGAACCTGACCTGTTCAGGGCCTACACTTTTTTATCACAGGTCGACAACTCCTTGCAGCATACCCACCGGCAATATTTATTCGAAGATCCTCTGTTCGCCACTTTTTCCCGGCAGGATAACGCCAAGGAAATCGTGGCCAGATACCGCAAGACTTCCCTGTATCTGAAAAAAAGAAAAATCGTCCGCAGAGAAATTGCCGATTTTTTAAATTTCGCCCAGCATTTGTATGAATTTATCGCCGATAAAGTGGAATTTTCAAATCATTTTTTAACCTTCCTAAACGCTGGGCAAGGAAACGAAAAAATCAGCCAGCCCCTGGAGCGGCTTTTTGCGGAAGTCGAAAAATTGAAAAATCTTTATATTAACTTGTGGCTTAGTCGCTGCCAGCCCGATGGCCTGGCCAGGAAAATCAGGGAATTTGATTTTTTGCAGGAACGGTTCCATTATCTCCTGCAGGCCAGTGCCCAACCGGCAGCCAGAAAAAATCTTTTAGAGGAACTTAAAAATTATTCTCCGACCGAGGATCAATTGGCAATGAATGGCAATGCCATTTGCGAATCGTGACGGGCCAATTTCGTCCATTTAAACCTAGCGGCGTTTAAACGCCGTTGCATTTCGACCAGCCGCAATTGGCGCAGGTAGGGCACTTTTCGTCGCTCAGGCCGGTGCCGCACAGGGGGCAGTTGCTGACATGAATGTCCTGATGCTTTACATTGACCGCGCCGATATGGGTTTCCAGGACTTTGGCGATGGCGTCGGGGATGGATTGGATGAGTAGGCCGTTGGTAAAGATCGGTTCGGCGCCGCCTATGCCCTTGAGTTGGTTGACCACTTCTTCGGTCGAAATACCGCTGCGCAGAGCCAGCGATATCAGTCGGCCGATAGCTTCGGCGTCAGCCATGGTCGAGTAACCGCTTTTGCCGATGGAGGCGAAGACTTCGAAAGGTTTCTTGTTAAAATAGGTGACCGTGATATAGAGGTTGCCCAGCCCGGTGGAGATCTTGTGGGTGGTGGAGGGAATGGCGTCGGGGCGGCCCAGGGGCTTCGGCTTTTCCTTGCCGGCTTTGTTCAGGACCTGCACGGCCCGGCAGCCGTCGCGGTACACGGTAATGCCCTTGATGTTCATATCGAACGACTGCAGGTAGGCGGCCGCGATATCTTCACGCGTCGCCGCATTGGGGAAATTGATGGTCTTGGAAACAGCGCTGTCCACATATTCCTGAAAAACCGCTTGCATTTTCAGGTGATCGATCGGAGAAATTTCCTGGGCGGTGATGAAATAAGCGGGAGGTGTTTCTCCGGAGTGTTTTTCCTGCCATTGCTGAAACATGGGGTGAATATCGGTGATTTCTCCATCCAGGATTTTTGAAACTACGCGGAAGGCAAAAATCGGCTCGATGCTTGAAGAACAACCGGCAATCCGGGAAATAGTCCCGGTCGGGGCGATGGTCAGCACCGAGGCGTTGCGCATTTTTTGACCTTTGTAAATCGATTTTTCGATGTTGGGAAAGTTGCCGCGCGCTTCGGCCAGAGAGCGCGAGGCCATAACGGCTTCTTCCTTCATGAATTTGATGATTTTTGTGCCCAGAGAGCGAGCTTCTTCGCTGTTGTAGGCAATGCCTATTTTGATCAGCAGATCGGCAAAGCCCATGAGGCCAAGGCCGATGCGGCGGTTGGATTTGGCCATTTTATCGATTTGTTCAAGTGGATACAGGTTGACCTCAATGACATTATCCAGGAAACGAATGCCCAACTTGATAATTTCGCGTAATTTTTCCCAATTCAACTGATCTGCTGATTTTTTATCAAATACATTAAGCAGATTGATCGAGCCGAGATTGCAGGCTTCGTAATCATGAAGTGGTTGTTCGCCGCAGGGATTGGTGGCCCGGATAGGTCCCTGGGGAGCGGTGGGATTCAACCGGTTGACTTTGTCGATGAAAATCAAACCCGGATCGCCGTTACTCCAGGCCGAATTGACGATCAGGTCAAAGGTTTCCTGGGCGTTGGCCTGAGCTGCTACCTGGTTGTCCATGGGGTTGATCAGGTCATAGGTGGTTTTGTTTTTGATAGCCTGAATAAACGCGTCGCTGATGGCCACTGAAATGTTGAAATTTTGGGCGGTGATGCCGTCACTTTTCATGGTGATAAAGCTTTTGATGTCGGGATGGTCGACGCGCAGAACACCCATGTTGGCGCCACGGCGGGTGCCGCCCTGTTTCACCGCTTCGGTGCCGGCGTCAATAACCCTTAAAAAAGACACAGGCCCGGAAGCGATGCCCTGGGTCTTGCGCACGAAACTTCCCGCCGGCCTGATTCTGGAAAAATCAAAACCGGTCCCGCCGCCTTCCTTGTGAACCAGGGCCGCATTCTTCACCGTTTCAAATATACCGTCCAGCGAATCCTCAATCGGTAAAACGAAACAAGCGGAAAGGCACATGTTCCGGTCCGCGCCGGTCAGAGTCGGAGAATTGGGCATGAAATCTTTTTGCATCATGGCCTGAAAGAATTTTTCTTCCCAGAAATTTCTATCGGCCTCATTTTTTTCGGCTTTGGCAATGAAGTGGGCCACGCGGCTGAATAATTGTGAAGGCTTGGTTTCCACCGGGTTCCCTTTTTCGTCTTTTTTGAAATAACGGGCTTTTAAAATTTTCATTGCATTTTCAGAAAAATTCTCCATTAAACTCTCCTTGAACATTAAATCTAGTTGCCTACCAATTATAAGACGCTAAATATAGCGTGTCAAGGTGTTTTTAAAAAAAATTTTTTTAATAAAATTTGTTGACAATTAATATTTATATATATATTATGTGGGAGAAAATGGGACAAAATGGGATGAAAAAACATTTCAGGGGTAGTTACATCGCCAAAATTGATGACCGCGGTCGGGTCAAAATCCCGGCCCAATACCTTTCCGCTCTGGAACAAAGCTTCGGCAAAGAAGTATATTTGACCTCAATCAACGGTGATCACATTTTGTTCTACCCCATGCAGATCTGGGAAGAAATTGAAAGGAAAATCGCCAGGATTCCCGTGCGCGACCCGGATCTGGAAGAATATATCAGCCGCATCAGTTTTTGGGGCAGTGAAACTGAAATTGACCCCAAGGGCCGCATTCTGATTCCGTCCGATCTGAGGGAAAGCAGCAAGTTGGAAAACAATTTATTGATTCTCGGCAAAATTGATTACCTGGTGATTTGGAACAAGGAAGCCTTCGCGGCCAAGTACATGGGTGGTCAGTTTAGTGATGAAAAGATGCAAAAAATATCGAGGCTGCTCAATGAATTTTCTTCATTATCCAGTCATGAATAAAGAAGTCCTTGAAATCTTTCAAGGATCGGCTAAAAAACTTTTTGTGGATTGCACAGTGGGCGGGGGTGGGCACAGTTATCATATTCTAAGCGCTTTCACAGATGCCCGGGTAATCGCGGTCGATCAGGATGAAGAAAGCATTGCGTTGGCCAGGGAAAACTTAAAGGCTTTTGGGCGGCGGGTTCGTTTTCATCTGGGTACCTTCGGCAATCTTTTTGAAGATTTTGATTGCCGGAGGCTGGCTGTCTCCGGAATACTTGTGGATCCGGGAATTTCTACGACGCAGCTGAAAAAAAGCCAGCGCGGTTTTTCCCATACCGTTGATGGGCCGTTGGATATGCGCAAAGACCGGCGCATTTCACTCACCGCCGCTGAAGTGCTTAATTCCTTTTCCGAGGAAAAACTGGCGGAAATTTTTTTTCAGTACGGCGAAGTTGCCGAAGCCAGGCGCCTGGCCAAAAAAATCATTGAAAAAAGGTTATTTGTTCCACTGCAATCGACGGTTCAACTGCGCCTGCTGGTTGAAGATGTCACACATTGGCGACCGCGTCCGGGTTTGGTTCATCCCGCCGCCAAAGTGTTTCAAGCCTTGCGTATTTTCATCAACCATGAACTTGAAGGAATTGAAATCTGGCTCGAAAAAATACCTTTTAACTTGCGCGCCGGAGGACGCGTGGTTTTCATCACTTATCATTCACTTGAGGACCGTTTAGTCAAGAAGGGTTTTCAGAAGCTGCAACAATTGAAAAAAGTTAAGCTGCTCCGTCCTTTTCCCGGCTTCCCCAGCGGCGAAGAATTAGCCCAAAACTTGGCTTCGCGTTCGGCGAAACTGCGGGCGCTGGAAGTGGCATGAGTAAACAAAGCAAATCCCTGGCCGATTTTCGCTTGGCAATTCTCGCTTTTTTTATTTTTGTCATCCTGTTCACTTATTCTAGCTTGAATCTGAAAAATGTGGATTTGGGCTACCAGCAGCATGAGTTGCTGCAGCAGGAAAAAAAACTGCGTGCGGAAATCGATCGCTTGCAGGCTCAAAAATCAATACTGCTGAACCTGGAGCGCATGGAAAAAATCGCCATGGAGAAACTGGGTTACCAATTTCCTGAAGCAGATCAAATTATCAAGGTTGTCGAAGATGACAATGAAGATTAATTACCAGGGCAAGAAGAGGTTCTTTTCCCTTTCTATCTTTTTTTTCGTCTGGATTTTTTTTATCACTTTTAAACTTTTCAAGTTGCAGATCATAGATTATACAACTTATATGGCCAAGGTCAAAGCCCAGATCAACCGAGTTGAAGATCTTCATTCCAAGCGTGGTACTATCACCGATCGCAATGGTGAGATCCTGGCCATATCGGTGCAGTCCAAGTCGGTGTTTCTCAGCAACAAAGATAAAGAGATTTCACTGTCTACTTTCCGGGATTTTTGCCGCCTGCTCTACTTAAGCAATTCCCAAAAAATAAAAGTGAATAAAAGGATTCGCCGTGGCGAAAAATTTATCTGGCTCAAACGCAAATTGACTGATGAAGAATATCAAAAAATCCAACCATTGGCTTTGAGTAAACAAACGGCCGGGACCATTGATTTCATTGATGAATACCGGCGGGTATATCCGCAAAATAAAATCGCCTCGCATATTCTTGGCGGTGTGGGTATTGACGAGCAAGCCCTGGGTGGCATTGAGACCAGCCTGGATTCTGAAATCAAGGGTCGCGGTGGCAAACTCAAGGTATTGATTGACGCCCGTAAAAAGATTTTCCAATTCAAGTCTCTTGAGCAGCCGGTCGCGGGCAAGGATATCCATTTGAGCATTGATGCGGTCCTGCAGTTCTTGGTGGAGCGTGAATTGGCTGACACAATCGAAAAATATCAGGCCGCGGGCGGAGTGGTTATCGTCATGAACAGCGTCGATGCTCAAATCCTGGCCATGGCCAGCTATCCGGATTACTGTCCGGAAGAAATTTGGCGCACCCCGGCGCCGGTCTTGAAAAATAAAGCTATTTCCTTTCTTTACGATCCCGGCTCGACCTTTAAAATCGTGCTTGCCGCAGCCGCTCTTGAAAATCATGCTTGCAGCCTTGGGGAAATATTTGATTGCCACAACGGTGTTTACATGGTCAAAAACCGGCAAATCACCGATGTTCATCCCTATGACCGTTTGTCTTTTGAAGATATTTTCATTCATTCCAGCAATATCGGCGCCGCCCAAATCGGTCAACGGCTGGGCGGAGAAAAATATTTTCAGACCATTGAAAAATTCGGCTTTGGCCGCCGCACCGGAATCATGCTGCCGGCTGAGGAAAGCGGTATTTTAAATCCTCCGGCAAAATGGAGTGGTCTTTCTCTGGCTTTTCTTTCTTTTGGCTATGAAATTTCGGTAACACCGCTGCAAATGGCAATGGCGTTCAATGTGTTGGCCTCGGGAGGTTATTGGATCCAGCCGAAAATTTTGCTCAATACCGATTCCGCAAATCAGGGGCAGAAAATATTATCTCCCCTAAGTCAGCAAACATTGACCGCGATTCTGACTGCGGTCGTCGACAGGGGGACGGGAAAGAAAGCTGGTATCCAGGGCATCGAAATTGCCGGGAAAACTGGGACGGCCCGCAAAGTCAAGGCCGGGAGATATGTCAGTTCCTATGTTTCTTCTTTCGGCGGATTTTTTCCGGCCGGCAATCCGCAAGTGACCATTTTTGTGATGATTGATGAACCCCTGGGCATGTATTATGGCGGCGATGTGGCGGCGCCGCTGTTCAAGTCCATCGCCGCAAAAATAATGCTTTACCTCAAGCTTTTTCCCGATCTGCCTGACCGGAAAGAGATTTATCTATGAAATACCTGGACGAATTAATATTGCCGCATGATATTTTGGCTATCCGCGGCAATACCCATATTGCCGTGGCCGGAGTGGAATTTGATTCCAGAAAGATAGAAAAAGATTATTGTTATGTGGCTATTAAAGGTTTTGTCCGGGATGGGGTTGACTTCGTTGCCCAAGCCATGGCCAACGGTGCCAATGCCGTGGTCTCCGTTCATCCGCCGTCCAATAAATTCCCGCACCTAATCTGGGTGCAGGTTAAAAATGACCGTCGGGTCCTTAGCCAGATGGCCAGCCGTTTTTTCAACAATCCTTCCCAGAAATTGAACGTGATTGGGGTTACTGGAACCAATGGCAAAACGACCACGGTGGGCTTAATTCAAACGCTGCTCAATTCCACGGTTAAAACCGCGGCCATCGGCACCTTGAACATGAATTTCCCTGGCGGCTATAACCAAAAGACCAAATTAACTACTCCGGAAGCTCCCGAGTTATTCGCTTTCATGGCTGAGGCAGTCAAAGCCGGATGCCAGAATCTGGTAATGGAGGTCTCATCGGCCGCCCTCAGCCTGCTTAGAGTGGAAGACATCGGGTTCGCTCAGGCAGTTTTTACTCAGTTTTCCGGCGATCACCTTGATTTTCACCAGACCATGGAGAATTATTTTGAAGCCAAACTTTCTCTTTTTAAAAAACTTGGCGCAGAGCATTGGGCGATTATCAATAATGATGATCCCATGGGCGAACGCATCATCAAGGAGCTGAACTGCCGCTATGTCACCTTCGGCTTTTCCGAGCAAGCGGATATCCGGCCTTTGAAATATCATTTTTCTCTGGACGGCATCAAGGCTCTGTTGCAGACACCGCGTGGGAAAATGGAGATCCAGAGTCGTTTACTGGGTCGCTTCAACCTGCTTAATATCATGGCCGCAGTAAGTTCGGCGCTGGTCAATGACATGGCTTTGGAAAAAATCAGTGCTGGTTTGAGCGAATTTGTCCCGGTCAAAGGCCGGGTCAATATCGCCCATGCCGGTGATTTCCTGGTTGTGGTGGATTATGCCCATACCGATGACGCCCTGGAAAACTTGTTAACAGCTTTCCGGGAAATTTCCCAAGGCAAATTGATATTGGTTTTCGGAGCCGGCGGTTGCCGGGACAAAACCAAGCGGCCGCGCATGGGACAAGTCGCCGCCAAGTTCGCGGATTGGGTGATTGTGACCAGTGACAATCCCCGTCAGGATGATCCCCAGACCATTATATCTGAAATTGTGGCCGGTTTTGGCGAAGGGTTTCGCAATTTCAGCAGCGAGATCGATCGTAAAACGGCCATTGAAAAAGCCCTGGACATGGCTGCGCCAGGGGATGTGGTCCTGATTGCCGGCAAAGGTCATGAAGATTACCAGATTTTCAAGGACCAAACCGTTCATTTTGACGATTTCGAAGTGGTAAATGAAAAAATGAGGAAAGGCCATGCCTGAACTCCAATTAAATGAAATTGCCGCTGTTGTCTCCGGGCAAGTGAGCCAATCTGAACGGGTGCACTCTTTCAGGGATTTTCAATTTGACACGCGGGCCATGGGCGCCAATTCACTTTTTTTTGCTTTGCAATCGGCAAAAACTGACGGGCATCGCTTTGTCAAGGATCTGGCCGCCATTCCCGGCGCCGGTGCCGTGGTCAAAAGAGATTTTGCCGACAGCAAGGCCAAGATTCCCTTGATCCGCGTAACCGATCCTTTAAAGGCGGCCCAGAAACTGGCTATCCATGTCAGGGAAAAATACCGTTCGGTCAAATATGTCGGCATCACCGGTAGTGCCGGCAAAACCACGACCAAGGAATTCACTTTTCAAATTCTCTCCCATAAATTCCGTTCTTTCCGTTCCCCGCAAAACTGGAACAACTGTATCGGCCTGCCTTTTTCGCTTTTAAAAATGGATGGGCGGGAAGAAACCGCCGTTTTTGAACTGGCCATGAGTGATCCGGGCATCGGGGAAATTGACCTGCTGGCCGGCATATTAAAGCCGGATGTGGCGGTCCTGCTCAATGTTTTTCCGGTGCATCTGGAATTTCTCAGAACCCTGGAAAATGCCGCCCAGGCCAAGGCTGAAATTTTGAATTATTTGCCTGCCGACGGTTGCGCTTTTATCAACGGTGATTCAGCACTGATCCGTCGGGCGGCCGCTGCCAAGAAAGGCTGCAAGATTTTTTTCGGCGTCAAGGCAGCCAGGAATCAGATCATCTTGAAAAAAGTAATTCGTGAAAATAGCGGCAGTCGGATAGTGATTGATTCTTTTGGGATGAAAGAGGAATTCGTGGTGCCTTTGGTCAGCCTTCCTCATATCGAAAACCTGTTCGCGGCCATCATGGTGGCCCAGCGTCTGGGGATGAAAAATATTGAAATTCAGGAAGCCGTTTCCAGCCTGCAGCCGCTGGCCGGAAGGGGGCAGATCCGTAAGGATAGAGGCTTTGTCATCATCGACGAGACTTACAATTCAAACCCGGAAGCTTTGAAAAAAACCTTGCAATGGGTGGACCGGGAATATCAGCAGAAAAAAGCGGCTGTTTTGGGGGATATGCTGGAATTGGGGGAAGATGAGTCCGCCTTCCATCTGCAAGTGGGACGTTTTTTTTCAGGTTTGCATTTCGACCTGCTGCTGACCGTGGGTCAGCGAGCCGCAAAAATTGCCGAAGGCGCCAGGCAGGCTGGATACCCCGCTGCCAAGGTCAAGTGCTTCGACCAAGCCGTTGAAGCCGGAAGATACCTGCGTGCCGAGCTGAAACCCGAAGCCGTTGTTTTGTTCAAGGGTTCACGGGGCATAGTTTTGGAAAAGGCTATCGCGGAGTTCGGCCATGAATAATAACCAGATCGCTGTCCTGGGATTCGGAAAAACAGGGCCGGCCGTGCTGGAATTTCTTTTGACCCATGAGCCGCGGGCATCGCTTATCCTGTTCAATGACAGCGAAATCGATGATAAGGACCGGCAGAAGATTTTCGAACGACGAGGGGTGCGCTTTCTTATTGGCGCCGAAAAATTCAGCGAACTTGGCGTTTGCCGGCTGGTCATTATGAGCCCCGGGTTTGATGGTAGAAATCCCCGTTTCGCCGCCTTGCGCTTACAGGGAGCCGAAGTCATTTCTGAAATTGAATTTGCCTTCAGACAGATCCATGCCAAAATTATCGCTGTCAGCGGCAGCAACGGCAAATCTACAACTGTCAGCCTGATTCATCATCTGCTGATCCGGGCCGGCCGTAAAAGTATTTTGGCGGGCAATATCGGCATCCCGTTCATCACTCAAGTCAAAGATGTTGCCGATGATTCACTGGTTGTCCTTGAACTTTCGAGTTTTCAATTGGAGGAAATCATCCTTTTCAGAGCCGATGTGGCCGTGCTGCTCAATATCACCCCTGACCACCTGGACCGTTATCCTTCCATGGCTGCATATGCCGCCGCCAAATTCAACCTGTTTAAAAATCAGCGCCCCGAGGATAGCATGGTGTTAAATGCCGATGATCCTCTGCTGCGTAATGAAAAACGCCTGGGCCCGGCAAAGCCATTTTGGTTTTCTACTACGCGCGCCATGAATGATGGAGCTGCCCTGGAAAACCATGACATCATCCTCAACTTCGGCACGGCAAAGGAAAGAATTTCATTGCGCCACAATCCACTGCGCGGAATTTATAATTTGGAAAACATAATGGCTGCCGCCCTGGCCTGCCGCGCCGTCGGTCTGACAACCTCGGAAATTGAATCGGGACTTGAGTCTTTCCGGGGCTTGCCGCACCGCATGGAAGCGGCTGGAATTGTCGGCCTGGTCGAATTCATCAATGATTCCAAGGCTACGAACGTCGACGCGGCGCTGAAATCCATCGCCAGCATCGACGGTAATCTGGTTGTCATTTTGGGTGGCAAAGACAAGGGCTCGAATTTCACTGTTCTTGAAAAACCTCTGCGTGAAAAGGCGCAGAAAATACTGCTGTTGGGCAAGGCGGCCCCCCTGATAGCCGCTCAATTGAACGGGCTGGGAGATAGACTGGTAAACGTCCGTGACCTTCATGAAGCGGTTAACACCGGGTATGAGATTTTACGGCAGGCAGGCGGTGTATTATTACTGGCTCCGGCTTGTGCCAGTTTTGACATGTTCGATAATTTTGAACACCGCGGCGAAGTGTTCAAGCGGGAAGTTAAGCGGTTGCGAAAGCAGGAAAGAAAAAATGGTTAAAAACAGCGGCATTGATCGAACCTTGCTGATGGTTGCACTGCTTTTAATAGCCATCGGTTTCCTGATGATTTTCAGCACCACGCCGATCATCGCCCGTGAAAAGTTTGGTGACAGCTTCCATTTTTTCAAGAAGCAACTACTCTGGCTGGTTCTGGGGCTGATGGTTTTTACAGCCTTGATTTTGATCAAAGCGCCGTTTTATTTGAATCAGCGGCTGGTCATGGCCATCATGGTTACGGCCTTTACTGGTTTGTCGCTGGTCTTTTTTTTCCAAAAAATCAACAATACCAGCCGCTGGATCCGTTTTGCCGGTTTTTCCGTGCAGCCGTCAGAATTTGCCAAAATCGCCCTGGTGCTTTATCTGGCCTTGATGCTGAGTCGAAAAGAAAATGATGTCAACAATGTCAAAAATATGGGGTTGATTTTATTGCCTGTGGCTTTTATGGAAGGGCTTATTCTGAAAGAACCTGATTTCGGCAATTTCGTGCTTATTGGGATAATCACCTTGGTCATGCTGTTTGTGGCCGGTATGCGTTTGAAATATTTTGTGATATTTTTTGCGCTGCTGATCCCGCTTTTTTTATTATTGATCCATATAGATCCCATGCGCCAGGAAAGAATCAAAAGTTTTCTCAATCCGGAGATTTATGCCTCGGGGCAGGGATTTCAAGCCCTGCAATCGACTTATGCCATAGGTTCAGGGGGGCTTTTTGGCCAGGGAATCGGCAATTCGACCCAGAAGTTATTTTATCTTCCTTATGCCTACTCGGATTTTATTTACGCCATCATTGCCGAAGAGCTTGGTTTTTTTGGCGCCCTGGCCGTGATTGCCCTTTTTATTATTTATTATCTGCGCGGTATGGTAATTGCCAGACAATCCGATAATCCCCATACCTACCTGCTTGTGACCGGGCTTGTTTGTTTGATTGTTTTGCAGTCGATGATCAATATTTCGGTGGCCGTCGGCCTTTTTCCCACCAAGGGCATTCCCCTGCCATTCATTTCGTCAGGCGGAACATCCTTGCTCGGCAGTCTGATGATTACCGGTATTATTCTCAATGTATCGCGGCAACGCAAGGTGGTTTTTGGCAATGATTGAATACAGCCGGTTCAAGAAAATTCATTTTGCCGGGATCGGCGGCTCGGGTATGTCCGGAATAGCGGAAGTGCTTCACAATATGGGGTTTCAGATTTCCGGATCTGATATTTCAGAAAACGAAACCGTGCGCCGGTTGGTTGAAAAAGGAATCCGCATCGCCATCGGCCACGCCAGAGAAAATGTCGGCGATGCGGAAGCCCTGGTATATTCCAGCGCCATTACCGAAGACAATGTCGAAGTGCTGGAAGCCTTGAAAAACAAACTGCCGGTCATTTCCCGGGCCGAAATGCTGGCCGAGTTGATGCGCATGAAATTTTCCCTGGCCGTGGCCGGAACGCACGGTAAAACCACCACTACTTCCATGATTGCGACTATTCTTACCCAGGCCGGCCTGGATCCGACTTATGTGGTTGGCGGCAAGCTGAAAGTGAAGGGAACTGGCGCCAAACTTGGTTCTTCGCGTTACCTGGTCGCTGAGGCTGACGAATCGGATGGCAGTTTTTTAAAACTTTTTCCCACCATTGCCGTGATAACCAACATTGAAAATGATCACCTGGAATTTTACGGCCGGATGAAAAGCCTGCTCCAGGCCTTCCGGGAATTCGCTGACAAAGTCCCATTTTATGGCGCAGTCATCCTCAATACCGGGTGCCCAAATATCAAAAAAATCATGCCTTTGATCCACAAAAAGATAGTCACCTATGGCTTTTTGGCAGATGCCGATATCCGGGCCGTGAATGTAAAAACTTCCGGTTTTGACTCTACATACCAACTGGTGATGCAAGGGCGGAATTTTGGACCGTTACGTCTGAACGTGGGCGGAAAGCACAATGTGGCCAATTCGCTGGCCGCCGTTAGTGCCGCACTGGAAGTGGAAGTGAACCTGGAAACCATCAGGGCCAGTCTGGAAAAATTCAGTTTGCCCGAAAGGCGTTTTCAGGTTTTGCATTCCAGTCCATCGCTCCTAATCATTGATGATTATGCCCATCATCCCAGCGAAATCAAGGCCACCTTGAAAACACTGCAAAGCAGCTCTTGCCGGAGAATAGTCGCTGTTTTCCAGCCGCACCGTTTCACCCGTTTGCAGCTTTTGATGAAGCAATTCGCCACGGCGTTCAGGGCCGCGGATATTCTGGTTATCACCAAACTGTACAACGCCAACCAGAAAGAAATTCCTGGGGTCAGCAGTCGGGTTTTGGCCGAGAACATCAGCAGCAAGGGACAGAAAAATGTTTTTTACCTGGATTCGTTTGCCGAGATTAGTGAGTTTCTGCGCCGCCAACTTCGTGAAGGCGACGGCCTGGTTTTCCTCTCTGCCGGCAACCTCACCCAGCTGGCCCACGATTTTGCCGCGGAAATGGAGGCTTTGAAAAAATGAACGATATCCGTAGCAACTCATTGAAATTTGAAGCCGAATTTTTTCGTAAAAATAACAATCGCACATTAACGCGCGAAAAAAAAATTCGTTCCATCCAAATGCGGACAGTTCATGTTTTAGTATTGCTGTTTGTAACGCTGCTGGTTGGTTTTACTGTTTATAAAACGGCTGTATTCCTGCTTGAATGCGATACGCTGCAGGTGCATTCTTTCCGCTTGCGCCAGCAGCCGGTATTTGAAAAAGAAAGGGTTTGGGGAATTCTGAAGCGCAGCGCCGGGAATATCCTGACTTTGAATCTGGGGGAACTGCGTGCCCAACTGCTGCGGCTGCCGGAAATTGAAGATGTCGCCATCAGCCGGATTTTGCCCGATACTGTGGAAATTGGCTTCACGCTGCGCCAACCGCTTTTCTATTTGGATAAAAACGGCGTCTTTCAGTTGCTGGATGCTGGCGGCTTGGTTCTCGGCGAGCAGCGAACAATGCCGGCAGGCCTTATTCCCATCCGTGAGAGCGACGGGTCGGTTCTGACTCAAATCGCCGCATTAACGCAGGAATTGCTGCCCCTGCGCAATAAAATTGAATATGTGGCTTACCATGAACCTTATGGTATTGAACTTAAATTATTGGCCGGCCCCGAGACTTTTTATCCGGGCACGACCGGTTTTATAAAAAAAATAAACCGCTATTATAAAATCAAGCCGCATCTGATTTTAAATGGCTCGCTGATCCGTTATGTTGATTTGCGTATTGCCGGGCGGATTTATTTCGAATATTTTGATGAACCACAGGGGGATTCATGAAGAATAATTATCTGGTCGGCATCGATATAGGCACCAAAAAGATCTGCACTCTGATTGCCCAAATCAAGTCGGATGGGAAAAAAGAGGATGTGGAAATCATCGGTTACGGAATTACCGAATCCAAAGGTTTGCGCAAAGGGGCTATTGTCAATATGGAGGAGACGGTCGAGGACATAAAGAGATCGATCAAGGATGCGGAATTAACAGCCGGGGTGATGATTGAATCGGCTTATGTCAATATTTCCGGCAAGCATATTCAAAGCATTAACGCCAAGGGCAGCATCAATATTACCGGGCGCAGCAAGGAAATCACCCGTGAAGACGTGGAGCGGGCCATCACCCACGCCAGTGCCATCATGCTTCCGGCCGACCGCACCGTGCTGCATGTGCTGCCTCAGGAATACATCGTCGATGCTCAGGACGGAATTAAAAATCCGGTGGGCATGGTCGGGACCAATCTCGATGTCTATATTCATATCATTACCGGATCGATTACGGCCACCAAAAATTTGTTGCTGTGCTTGAAAAAAGCCAAGGTCAACGTCCTGGGCATGGTGCTTTCCCACATCGCTTCGGCTGAAGCGGTCCTGACCCAGGACGAAAAAGAACTTGGGGTTCTTTCCATCGATATCGGCGGCGGCACCACCGATATCGCTGTATTTGAAAAAGGGGCCATCAGTTTCTCCGGAACCATCCCCTACGGCGGGGACAATTTCACCAATGACCTGTCGATCGGGATCCGTACCGCCATTGATCGCGCTGAAAAAATCAAGCGCCGCTACGGTTGCGCCCTGGACCCCAACTTGAAAGATGAAACCTTCGAAGTTCCGTCGGTCAGTGGTAAAAAACCGCGCCAGATTTCCACTTCGCTTTTAATGAATATTTTAAAACCGCGGGCTTTCGAGATTTTTGAAATGGTCAAGATGGAGATAGAAAAGGAAGGTCTGCAGAATTCGATCAATGCCGGCGTGGTGATCAGCGGCGGCACGGCCCTGCTGGATGGCATTCTGGACGTGGCGGATGGCATTTTCTCGATTCCGGTGCGTATTGGCTCGCCTTTCGGCATTGGCGGGTTGATCGACAAGGTCAACACCCCCGAGTTTGCTACCGCCGTGGGTTTGATCAAGTATGGTTTCAGTGACATGAAAGACAAGGGATTCATTCGCAATAAACCGAAAAATTTCATACAGAAAATTAAAAATTATTTTGGAATTTAGGAGGCTGAAATGGACGACGATATTAAAATCCTGTACGGCCGTGAAAAAAAACAGGGTGCGGTACTAAAGGTCATCGGCGTGGGTGGTGCCGGGGGCAACGCGGTCAACCGCATGATCGAAGAGGATTTAAAGGGGGTCGAGTTTATAGCCGTGAATACCGACATGCAGGTTTTGTCGACCATTCAGTCTCCGGCCTTGAAGCTGCAGATCGGCGATAAAATCACCAAAGGGCTGGGAGCGGGATCCAATCCTGATATCGGCGAGCAGGCAGCGTTGGACGATACCGGTTCTATTATTGAGGTTTTGGAAGGCGCCCACATGGTGTTTATCACTGCCGGCATGGGCGGGGGGACCGGTACCGGGGCATCGCATGTCATTGCCAACCACGCCTCCTCAATGGGCATTCTGACCGTGGCCGTGGTCAGCAAGCCTTTTCACTTTGAGAAGGAAAAAAGGATGCGCGTAGCTGAGGAGGGCATTCGCAAGTTGAGGGAAAATGTCGATGCCATCATTATCATCCCCAATCAAAAACTACTTGAATTGGGCGACGCCAATATCACCTACAAGAATGCCTATAAAAAAGCCGACGAAGTTTTGCTGCAGGCTGTGCGCGGCATTTCGGACATTATCAGCAGCACAGGATCCCAGAATGTCGATTTCGCTGATGTCAAGGCCACCATGGTCGGCAAGGGCATTACGCTGATGGGTACCGGTGAAGCCAAAGGCGAAAACCGGGCCGATGAAGCCACCAAACGGGCCTTGAATTCTCCGCTTTTGGACAATCTGGCTATTAACGGCGCCACCGGCATCCTTTATAACATCACCGCTTCTTGCACTCTGACCTTGGCTGAAATCGAAAAAATATCCGATATGATCACCCGCAATGCCGATGTGGACGCCACAATTAAGTTCGGGGTGATTGAAGATGAAAATGCCGGAGATACATTACGGATTACTGTGATTGCGACCGGATTCAAGGAAGGCAAAAGCGATTTTCAAGTGCGGGGCAAGACCCCGCCGGCCAATTTCATCCCAAACGAGCCTTCTTACCGCCAGCCAACCCCAACGCAGCCTTTTCTCATCCAAAACCGTCCAGGCAGCAGCAGCGTCGATGTGAGCAAATATGTCAACGACAGCAACATGCCCAACATGACCCATGGCCCGGAAAATTTCGACGATCCGCTCGACATCCCGACTTTTCAGAGGCTGAATCCGATCAGGAAAAAGTAAAGCGCTGGCCAAAAGGAGCATTGTCATCCAGATTTTCCTTGCATTAATATATAAGGAAAACAAAGTCAAGAGATCAAACAGCGAAGGATATTCTTTTTTCTAACTCACAAATACACAAAATAACAGTTCGGCCCCAAATTCTTTCTTTTTTCTTTAATTTGACTCTGGAACGTCTCCTTGACAAACAGGGCCGAATCGGTTAAACCTTAAACAAATAAACATGAGTAAAACCTTCGAGCAGGGAAGAGAGGAAGTCGCCAAGCTTTGCAAATACTTTGCCGATAACCGCCAGGATTTTTTTGCTCCCGGTGTCAAGGAAGCCCATGTCCGCCAGAGTTTGATCGATCCTTTTTTTGAAGCCTTGGGCTGGGATATGCGCAACGCAGCCATGACCGCGTTGCAATACCGCGAAGTCATTCCCGAAGACAGTTTGGAGATCGAGGGCCAGCAGAAAGCCCCTGATTACACCTTCCGCGTCGGCACCCTGGCCAAGTTTTACACTGAGGCTAAGAAATGCGGCGTCAACATCAACGCCGATCCCGGACCAGCCTACCAATTACGCCGCTATGGCTGGAGCGCCAAAGTCCCCCTCTCTATCCTGACCGATTTCGAGGAACTGGGAGTTTACGACTGCTCCCTCAGGCCGCGGCCAACGGATAAAGCAAGCTTCGGACGCATCCAGTATTTCCGCGATGAAGAATATCCCGACCGTTGGCGGGAGTTGTGGGATATTTTTTCGCGCGAGGCGGTTTGGGCGGGAGCTTACGATCGTTACGCCGCCTCCAAGCGCAAGCGCGGCACCTCCGAGGTGGACAGCGAGTTTCTGAAGGAGATCGAAGGCTGGCGTGATTCCCTGGCCCGCAATATCGCCATGCGCAATCTGTACTTGGGCTATGACGATCTGAACACTGCCGTGCAGCGCACCATCGACCGTCTCATTTTCCTGCGCATGGCCGAGGACCGCGGCAGCGAATCCTATGGACAACTGCTCAAGCTCTGCGAACGGCCAGATATCTACGCCCGTTTTGTGGGTGATTTATGTCGCAAAGCCGATGAAAAATACAATTCGGGCATCTTCCATTTCCAGAAAGAGGATGGGGTCTCTGAACAGCACGACCGCCTTACTCCGGCGCTGACAATAGATGACAAGATAATCAAACCCATCCTGCAGAGCCTCTATTTCGAAAACGGTTCGCCCTACCATTTCGGCGTTTTGCCGGTGGAGATCCTGGGCACGGTCTACGAACGCTTCCTGGGGAAAGTCATACGCCTGACACACGACCACCGGGCCAAGGTTGAGGAAAAACCCGAGGTGCGCAAGGCGGGCGGAGTTTATTACACACCGGCTTACATAGTGAACTACATCGTAACTAACACGGTAGGCAAGATGATCGAAGGCAAGAGCCCGGCGCAGCTTGCCGGTGGCAAAAGCGGCCAGCCGCTGCGCGTTCTGGACATGGCCTGCGGTTCCGGTTCATTCCTCCTTGGCGCTTATCAATGCCTGCTTGACCACTCTCTGAAATGGTACCTGGAAAACCGGCCCGAAAAGCACAAGGAGGCCGTTTACTTTGACGGCCGCCGCAAGTTTTGGCGGCTGAACATCACCGAGAAAAAGCGCATTCTAATCAGCCATATTTTCGGCGTGGACATCGATCTCCAGGCGGTCGAGGTCTCGAAACTTTCTTTGCTGCTCAAGGTCCTGGAAGGCGAAACCGACGAAACCGTGGGCCAGTCACGGCAGCTTTTCCACGAAAGGGCTTTGCCCAATCTCTCCAATAACATCAAGTGTGGCAATTCCCTCATCGGCCCCGACTATTTCTCCGGCCGTTTGATTCCTGATCCTGATGAAATGAAACGGGTAAATCCCTTCGACTGGAACCGCGAGTTCCCCGAAGTCATGAAATCCGGCGGCTTCGATTGTGTGATCGGGAATCCACCGTATGTCAGGCAGGAGGCCTTAGGAGAATTCAAGAAATATTTTCAAGAACATTACGAAGTTTATAATGGTGTTGCAGACTTATATTCTTATTTTATTGAGCATGGAGTTTCGCTTCTTAAAAATAGTGGCATTTTCTCTTACATTGTAGCCAATAAGTGGATGCGGGCCAATTACGGAGAACCTTTAAGGAAATGGCTAAAAAAACAGCATATTGATGAAATTATCGATTTTGGAGATTTGCCGGTTTTTCAGACAGCGACGACTTACCCTTGCATACTGCGCATAGCTAAAGAAAATCCAAAAACTAATTTTAATGTATCCCAAATCAAAACTTTAAGCTTTCCGAATTTGAGCGATTACGTTAAAGATTGTCGCTATCAGATCAATCGACAAAAATTAGATGACAAAAGCTGGTCGTTGTCAGACAATAAGACACAGGAGTTGGTAGCGAAGATTAGCGCAAAAGGAATTTCCCTAGGTGAGTATGTTAGCAAGAAAATATTCTATGGAATTAAAACGGGACTCAATGAAGCTTTTGTCATTGATGAAGAGACAAAAAAAAGATTGATAAGGGAAGACTCTAAAAGTGCGGAGTTGATTAAACCCTTTCTTGCAGGTAGGGATATCAAGAGATATGAACCACCTGGAAGTGGCAAGTATTTGATCCTAATTCCCAAAGGGTGGACTCGTAAAAGATCAAGTGGAATTAATGATGCCTTTGGATGGCTCATGAAGAACTATCCATCACTAGCAAACCACCTATTACCTTTTGCAGAAGCAGCAGAAAAACGATTTGATAAAGGAGAATATTGGTGGGAACTGCGTGCTTGTGATTATTACGAAGAATTCGAAAAACCAAAGATAATGCTTCCGGATATTTCGCTTCGTGGAAATTTTATCCTTGATCATAATTCAAACTGTTATTGCGTAAATACCGCATACATAATTTCTAGTTTTAATCCCTATTTGCTTGGGATATTGAACTCAAAGTTAATGACCTTTTTTTATAAAAATCTATCTTCTGAATACCGAGGCGGTTATTTGCGTTTTATTTATCAATATCTGATTCAACTGCCTATTCACCCAATCACAAATCCAAAGGAAATATCTTGTAGTGAGAAAATAGTCAAACTGGTTGAGTCCATGTTGGATTTACACAAGAAAAAGACCGCGGCCCTGGGCGAAAGGGATAACGAACTTATCCAGCGCCAGATTGATGCTACCGATCATGAAATAGATCGACTGGTATATGAATTGTATGGGGTGACGGAGGAAGAGATTGTGATCATCGAGGGAAAGTGAGTAGATTAATAACGGCAGGCTTTTTCTATTAATGAAAAAACTTCTTAAAGAAACAAAACAGTAAGAACCTAAATAGGGAGGAGGAAGCAAATGGGTATTCCAATTATAATTTCAATTATAATTTCAATGATTTCATTGTCAATTTCGGTTGTTGTAGCTTTTGAAAACTATTTGAAACCGTTCAAATTATACGTATTTCCTGGAAGATCATTCAGTTGGATTTCTCCTTCTGGTAAATTGATGTTTGATCTAGTACTAACCTTTATCAATTTTGGGAGTAAAGGAGGAGTAATAGACAATCTTTTTTTAGAATTCAGTATTTCGAAGAAGATAATTAAATTGATTCCAGTAAAAATCTTTAAATTGGAGGGTAATGGAAAAATTATAGATGATTCTTATTGGAACGTCTTTTTTTTAGGGGCAAGATCAGAATCTTTTAAAATTATTGGCCTTGAAAGTAATTTCAATCTTGAAGAAATTGTCGACGGAGACTATGTTTCAAAACTTATAGTTTTTTACAAAAGAAAACCTTCTAGAAAAAAATGCTTTAGCATAAAAAAAGATTTGATTCTTTCAATAAATAAAAAAATAACATTACAAAATAGTACTGGTTTTCAAAGAGTCTTAAGTCAGAAAAGTGAGCAGAGGAGTGATTTGGGTGGTCAATAAAAAAATGGGGATGTAGGGTGAATTTATGACTTTTCGGCATGAAGCAGAGGTTCAACAAGGGGTTTAAACCCCTTGTTTTATGTGATTAGGAATCAGCAGGGACAGGTCGCGTCCCACAAGGGACAAGCCCTGTCCCTTCTGGGGAACAAAACCTCCTGTGACCATATCTGGACGGTCAAAACTTGAACATATAATGCGTATAGTGTATGAATTGGATGAGCTATCGGATTAGGAAACAAAGATCATGGGGGAAGGACGCAAAAATGAAAAAACAACGTAAACGGACTCCACTTGTCGTAGAGCACCTTGAAGGCATTTCGCGGGCGGCAATCAGTCGCTTTCCTGAACTCGTCACAGAATTTGCCCGCGGCAAGAGCGGCGTTTACGCTCTATACAAAGGTGAATCATTATATTATGTCGGTCTGGCTAAAAATTTGCGTTCACGCTTGCACCATCATTTACGCGATCGTCACGCCCAGGAATGGAACCGTTTCAGCATATACCTGACCCGCGATGATGAACACTTGAAAGAGCTTGAATCTCTGGTACTCAGAATCGCTTCTCCAAAAGGCAACCGCACATCCGGGAAGTTTATGGAATCCCGCGCTCTCTTCAAATTGTTCAAGCAAAAAGCTCAACAGATGCAGCGCAAGGAGCTTTTTGAAATTACGGGCGATGAACAAGTTGTAGTATCAAAAGACCGTGCCGAACGCCGGCGCCTGGGCGAGTACGATACCATTGTCTGCCCCGCCCATCCGGATGGTTTTCAAGAGGAATTCATAGAAAAAAACCGCTGGTATGCGATCCGCATCTCGAAAAGCGTCATTCCGCACCTTAAATATATCGCCATCTATGTCAGCGCACCGGTGCATAAAATCACCCATTATGGCCGCATTCATTCGATAAAGTCCTATAAAGGCAGCGGTAAATATATTGTTTTACTCACTGGCAAGGCTAAATCGATCGGTCCGATTGATCATTCCCCTGGAATAACCATGCAGGCCCCACGATTGGCATTGATGGAAAGATTGAAGAGAGCGCGAACTCTTGCCGAGGCTTTGTAGATTAAAGAAAGTATAGTTATTTTTTGGTTTTTTTATCTAACGGGGTGAATTTCTTTTTGGAAGCTAATAATTTTTTGACTTCGCGGTCAAAATCGGAAATATAGTTTTTGTCCTGCATGGAGCGATATTTTTCATATTCTGCCAATGCCTTCTTTTCCCCCTGCTTCGCGCTCACCTTGCCAGCCGAATGCAATAATTTTTTTTCAGAAATGGTTAAAAATTCATCCAACTTTCTGATCCAATCCTGCATTTTCATCAAACGGCCGCTGTTGGCTTGCAATTCCGCAAAATCAATATAAAGCGAGACGATCAGGTTCAGCTGATTTATTTCTGATTCGGTCAAATAGTTTTTCGCAACAACAATATCATCTGTAGTAATATAATTGCTTTTAAAACTTGTGAGTCCCATCAAAGGTTTTTTGCTGTCAGCACGCTGGGCGATGATTTCGGCCGCAGTATGCCCATGAACGGCATAGTGCATTTTGTTTTGCACAATAGCAAAGAATTTTTGCGTCAATTCTGCGTCAATCTTATAATCAATACTCGTCGCGTAAATATCAGTCACTTTCTGATAAAACATCCTCTCGCTACTCCGAATATCGCGCACTCGTTGAAGCAATTCCTGAAAGTAGCGCGCCCGACCGCCACCTTGTTTGAGTCGCTCGTCATCCAAAGTAAAACCCTTGATCAGATATTCTCGAAGCCTTTCTGTCGCCCATTTGCGAAACTGCGTTCCTCTGTCAGATCGCACACGATAGCCAACCGCCAAAATTACATCCAAATTATAGTGTTTTGCATTATAATCCTTGTCGTCTGTGGCAGTTATTCGGAAATTCCTAATAACTGAATTTTCTTCCAATTCATCACTTGCAAATATATTTTTGAGGTGCTCATTAACCGTAGGAACACTCACATCAAAAAGCTCCGCAATCAGTTTTTGCGTAAGCCAAACATTCTCATCTTCAATTCTAACGAGGATTTTTTGCTTGTCACCAAGAGTTTGATAGATAACAATTTGCGGTTTTTTAGTTTCTTTTTTCATATATCACTGAAAATTATAAAATTCCATATTTGTTGTCACTTGTCTTTCTCCTTCTTTTTGAACTTGTAAGAAATCCTTACAAGTTGCCGTTTGGTCAGCTTCACCCTCTGCAAAGATGTTTTTGAGATGTTGGGTTATATTCTGAGACGTTGTATCAAAAAGTTCTGCCATTTTCTTTTGGGTAAGCCAGATATTTTCTTCGGCATACAACACCTCAATATTTACCGAGCCGTCCGGTGATTGATAAAAAGCGATTTGGTTATCCGGTAGTTTTTTCATAATGTTATACCTCAATTTCCCTATCCGCTTGCCTTATTTCCCCTTAAATCAGGTTCTTAACAAAATCTATAATAAGAAATGGGGAAGAAATTGTCAAACTGTAGAGGTGTCTCCAGACCCGCCCACATTCGCCCCTCGTCTTTAGGAGAGGGGCCGGGGGTGAGGTCCGGCTGACCCCAGTCCCCGGGGGGCACCCAATATATCCGCCAGGAGGCCGATGGTTTGTGCTGTTCATCGGTTGAAAATTTGGGCCGATTCCCTTACAATGCATTTATGAGCGCAACTGTTTCTTCCCGAGAAAAGAAAATAATGCCTGTTGACTGCCTCGTTAAAAACATCGGCCAGTTAGTCAATCCCGGTTCCGATCGGGTTGTGCGCGGCAATGAAAGTAATACCCTGCGTCTGCAGGAAAATGTCTGCATTGCGGCGCGGCAGGGGATCATTCAGTTTATTGGCTCAGAAGAGGATTTTCAGCGCCAGTGCCGATTGGAAGCGGCCGGTCTGGAAATTGATGCCCAGGGTTTCGTGGCTTTGCCCGGGCTGGTCGATCCCCATACTCACCTCCCTTTTGCCGGCACGCGCCAGGACGAATTCCAATTGAAGTTGCAGGGCGTCAGCTACCAGGAAATCGCCCGTCGCGGCGGCGGCATCAAGGGCACGGTGCGCAAAACCAGGGAAATCAGTCCGCAGGACCTGGTCAAGATTTGTCAAAAACGGCTCGATCTTATGCTGCTCAGCGGCACCACCACTTTGGAGGCTAAAAGCGGCTACGGCCTGGACCGCGAAACCGAATTGAAACAGCTCGAAGTTTTGCAATCCCTGGCCGCCCTGCATCCATTATCCATCGTTCCTACCTTCATGGGCGCCCATGAGATTCCTGATGAGTTTGCCGGCAACTCCCGGGCATATCTGGACTTTGTTTTGGCCGATGTCCTGCCGGAAGTGGCGGAGAGAAAGTTAGCCGAATTCGTCGATATTTTCTGCGAAGAAGGGTATTTTTCGTATGCCGATGCCGAGTATTATTTAGGGAAAGCCGCGGCGCGCGGTTTTAAAATCAAGGTGCACGCCGACGAATTCACCAGCAACGGAGCGGCGGCCCTGGCGGCACGACTGCAGGCCCGATCGGCAGAGCACTTGATTGCCATCAGTGATGCCGAAATAGCTGAAATTGCCCCATCCAATACTGCCTGCGTGCTGTTGCCCGGCGTGTCTTTTTTTCTCAAGCTCGGCCGTTACGCGCCGGCGCAGAAAATTCTGGCGGCCAATGGCATCGTGGCTTTGGGCAGTGATTTCAATCCCGGCAGTTCGATGATTTCCTCGCAATTGTTCATTTTTCAGCTGGCCGTTTTTCAAATGGGATTGACCATTGAACAGGCCTTGAACGCGGTCACCATCAACGCGGCCTACGCCATTGACCGTCAGGATCAGGTCGGTTCGTTGGCCGTGGGCAAGAAATTGGATTTGCTGCTTCTGGATATCCCCGATTACCAATACCTGGCCTACCACCCGGGCATACAACCGGTGCATACGGTGCTCAAATCCGGGAAACTGGTGGTCAAAAATCGGCAGATCGTATATAAATAAATGCAGATAGGAGGCCAAGATGTTGCGCCAAACCGCCGTAGCCGGTCATTTCTATCCGGCCGACAAAAAACTCCTGGAAAAGGAGTTGAAAAAAATGTTAGTTATTGGGGAAAACCGGCAAAAGGTTCTGGGTTTGCTTGCTCCTCACGCCGGCTATGTTTATTCGGGTCCCTGCGCTGGCCTGGGGTATGGCCGGGTGATCCTGAGCGAAACCGTTATCATTCTGGGCGTCAACCATCGCGGCCACGGCGTGCCTTTGGCCGTGGACGGCAATGATTTCTGGGAAACGCCTTTAGGTAACGTGGCGATCAATTCCGAACTGCGTGCCCGCCTGTTGAGCGCTTCCAATTTGTTTGCACTCGACAACGAGGCCGGCCGCCTGGAGCATTCCCTGGAAGTCCAGGTGCCGTTCATCCAATACCTCAGCCCCGGGTCGCGGATTCTGCCCATCACTGTCGCCGCCCATCGACTGGCGGATTTGCTGGCTGCCGGTCATGCAATCGCCAGTTTGTTTAAAGAAAATGAAAACATCATGATGGTCGCTTCCAGCGACATGAGCCATTACATTCCGGCCGCCAAAGCCAGAGAACTGGATTTCAAAGCCATTGAGCAGTTGCTGAAACTCGATGCCGAGGGGTTATACCGCACCGTGCAGGAAAACCGGATTTCCATGTGCGGGGTGGCGCCGGCTGTCATCATGCTGACCGCGGCCAAGGAAGCCGGGGCGACCAAGGCCGAGTTAGTTTGCTACACCAATTCCGGTGCGGTGTCCGGGGATTTAAACGAGGTGGTCGGCTACGCCAGTTTGATCATTTATTGATCTTCCGTGTCTCTGGCTGCAACAACCGTTTTTTGACATACGCCGCAAATTCCACTATCTTTATAAACTATGTCAATGCCACAAACTGAGCGACTCTTTTTTTTGCCACTGAACCATGGATGAAAAAAATATCTCTTCGGTCATGACCGGTGAAGCTGTTATCCTGAAGAAGCCCGAGCACGGGATCTCGCGGCGGAATATCGATCCGGACGCCCTCAAGATTCTTTTTCGTCTCCACAGTCTCAGGTTTATCGCCTATTTAACCGGCGGAGCCGTCCGGGACATGATGCTGGGCAAATCGCCCAAGGATTTCGACATCGTCACCAATGCCCGTCCGGGGCAGATCAAGAAATATTTTCCCAACGTCTTTATCATCGGTCGGCGTTTCCGGCTGGCCCATATTCATTTCAGGGGCAGGAAGATTATCGAGGTGGCGACTTTCCGGAAAAATTCCAGTTTCGGTGGGCAGGATATTCCCGAGGCTAGAAACGACCCGGCAAACATTTATGGGAGTCCCCGAGAGGATGCTTTCCGCAGGGACATCACGATCAACGCCCTGTTTTATGATGCGATTACCGCCTCTGTCATCGACTATGTCGGAGGACTCGATGACTTGCGCCTGAGAATAATCCGTATCATAGGAGATCCCGGGGAGCGTTTCAAGGAAGATCCTGTCCGTATCTGGCGGGTTATCCGCTACGCGACCCGGGTGGGATTTAATATCGATGAGGATACTGGGCGCGAAATTACTGGCCATTGCCACTTGCTTGCCCAATGTTCCGGAGCCCGTCTTTTCGAAGAATTCAACAAGGATCTTATCCATACAGAAACCCGGCCCGTCATCGAAGGGCTGCGGAAATATGGAATTCTTAGACACATCATCGGCCGGGCCGGTGAAGATTATGAAACGGATTCCACTTTGTTTACCAGGCTCGGTTTGCTCTTGGCTATCGAAGATCGTGAAAAAACAAAGGGCTGTAAACTCTTGCTTGACGAAATGTGCTCAATTCTCTTTTGGCCCTGGCTGGAGCCCCTGTTTGCCGGGGCGCAGGGAGAAATGCATACGATCCTGAAAAAAGCATTCGAGAATGCCAAGATGGAAGTGATCCTCCCCAAGAGCCTGCGTGCCCAAGTCATCGAGATTCTGATAATGGTTGGCAAAATGATCCGGGCTCTGCGTACGGGTCGCATGCGCTGGTCCCTGCGGGGTCGATCGCAGTACGTTCAGGCCTCTAGGCTGTGTTTCCTGATCGAGAAAGACCGGCCGCCTGAAACCGAAGAATCCTTCGAGAGTCTTTTCCGGCAGGCTTTCCCGCAAATCCTGACTTCGGGCTCGCAACGGCATCAGCGTCACAAAAAAAGACTGGAGCTTCAGTGAACCGCCCGCAGGGCGGCCAAGGCTTTTGCAGCCATCTTTTCCTGGAAGGCTGCCAATTCTGTCGGAGTGTGCGACAGTTTTAAAAATTCATCGGTCATGGCAAAAATTTCGTTTTCGGTTTGCAGCAGGCGCGGCAAAAACCCTGTTCCTTCACGATTGTCCAAGCGCGTAATATCCAGGTACTCGCGGCGGTCGCTTTCCGGATAGGGGCGGGCCATTTTTTTCAGGCGTTTCGACTCCAGGTACAGGGCCGCATTTTCGCCCTGAGCCAGCGGGGCGGCCGACGCGCCTGCTTCCACCCACATGGGCACGGCTATGGTGAACAAAGGTTCGCCCAGCATGATCCAGAGGGTGGCAAGGGAATTTTTCTGGCCGGGTATTCGGCCGCAGACGACCACGGCGGCCGAAGTGGATTCACGGTCGATGGTGTCGCGGGTGGCGATCCAGAATGGTTTTTTGCCGGAAATGGCCTTGAACTGGGAGTATTCGGGCTGTTGCACCAATGCATGCCCGGTGTCGCGGCTGAATTGGCTTAAAATCTGGCGATGGGAAATCTGGCCGGGAAGGATTTCCCGGAACAGTTGGCTGGCCCTTTCGAAACGCAGGTAGCCGGCTCCAGTTTGTGCTTCACCGCTGCTTGCGAAGTTGGTGTTGATGAGATATTTTTCCGCAAAATCGGCTGCCAGGTATTTTTTGTAGGAGCGGTTGGAAACCTCGAACAAAGCCGTCTCCCCAGCTGCATCCAGCACGCCGAAGTTGGCCAGGCTGCCCAGGCTGGGTCCCAGGTTTTCCTGGATATATTTTTCAAAATCGGCCACGCTCGAGCATTTGCGCAGGGCGTCGGCCATGATGGTCCCTTCCATATCCTTCATCTCCCCGCTTTTTTCGGGGAGGTTGTAGGCCACGGAGTTAAAAATGGCGAATCCGGCTGAATTCAACCCGGCGTAGACCCAGCGGCCGGAGCGGTCTTCGGCATTGACCAGGGCCAGATAGGAAAAGGGGCTTTCGCTGACAAAGATGACCTTGTTGTTCAGGAAATCGGTGTCGCGGTTTTTCCAGAGCATGGGCCGGCCCAGGCTGGAAGCGTCGGGGTTGATGATGGCCGTCGTACAGGCATGACCGGGAAACGACAGGGCGGATGACAAAACCAGGGTAATTATAAGAACCGGTAGTATTTTTTTCATGGTCACCTCATTTGAAACTGCATGATAGGAAAACCCCGGAAAAAAGTCAACCGCTGCGGCTGGACGTGTGGCGCTGCTGATTTTGTGTTACAATAGCCATTATCCCGGGCAGGAGCGGGAGGCAGAATGATTAATTTAACCCATTGGCCGGTCATTCGCATATTCAGCCGCTGGTTCGATGCCGCCAACAATGCCATTGAGGGAATTCTGCAGGCTGCCAAGACCCAACCCCATTTGAAGTTCCACCTGCTGGCCGCGTTTTCTGTCCTGCTCTGCTGTTTTATCATCGGCTTGGACAAGTATGAGTTTGCCATCATCGCCCTGATCACCATGGTGGTCATCGTGGCCGAAATGTTTAATTCGGCCCTGGAAGCCGTGGTCGATTTGACCACCCAGGAGTTTAAAACTCTGGCCAGGACGGCCAAGGACATTTCGGCTGGAGCCGTGCTGATCAGCGCTATCGGCGCCCTGGTCATCGGCTACTTGATTCTGGGACCGCACCTGGTCAAGATTTGGCGGGGATTTTACCACGTCCCGCGTCATGCGGCCGGAAATATCGCCGTTCTGGCCATAATCATGATCATGCTGATCGTTATCTTGATCAAGGCCTATTTCGGCGCCAGTCATCCACTACGGGGCGGGTTTCCCAGCGGCCATACCGCTTCGGCCTTTTCACTTTGGATTTCTCTTATCCATGTGACTGCCAGTCCCTGGCTCATCGGCCTGGGGTTGCTGGGCGCGATCTTGATCGCGGCTAGCCGGTTGCGTTTGAAAATTCATACTTTTCGCGATGTTTTCTATGGCGCTTTACTGGGCTCAGCCATTACCCTGATGCTGTTCATGGTATTTTTTCGCTGATGCTATGATCATGAAAATCCACTTGGTTTTTTTATTTGTTTTTCTAACTGTAATTGGTGGTTGTGCTAAACCACACTTAACCTTAATTCCGGAAATCAGTCCGCCCCTGATTCAGGAAGAAGTTTTCGCCTGGACCGGGCAGGTGGCCGGTTATACCCTTTTTCCCTGTGCCGAAGGTATCGGCTGGGTCGACGCATCCGGGCAAATCGTCACCTGGAACGCTGAAAAAAAGGTTGCCGGCAAGGTGTTCCGTCTGCCTTTTGCTGTCAGTGACCCTCCTTTTCGCCAGGGCGATTTTTTGGTGCTTAAAAGTCAGGCGGATGATCAGTTACTGGTCTTTGATCTGGCCCGGATGAAAATGAGTTTTGCATTAAGGGATTTGAAGGTAACGCAAATCCTGGCCGTCGATGGCGATTGCCTGGTTTATCTGGATAGTGAAAACCTGGTAGTTTACAGCTGGCAGAACCCGGCTGGCATCTTTCGTTGGCCAACCGCGGAAAAAAAGTTTTTTAACTGTCATTTCTTTCCTGACCGCATTTTAATTATGAACCGCCGCCAATTGTTCACATTTTGGAAAGCAAACGGCGAATTCCAGGTACTGCCTTTGCCTTTGGAAGCGGCAGCCGAATTTCTTTGCCAGGGGGAATATATTTTTTATGGCTCCAGCCAGCGGCAGCTGGTGAAATATTCGCTGCGGGAAAACAAGGTGGTCTGGAAATTGAAACTGGGTCAAAATCTGGAGCGGCAGCCGTGTATTTCTTCCAGAACCATCGTTGTCAGCCCGGCTGACAACAATGTTATGCAGGTGAATAGCCACGGCAGCGTGCGCTGGTGGCTGGCACTCAATTCCATCCTGCAGTTCAATCTGGTGCCCATGGCCGACCATCTGGCCGCTTTTTTGATGAACCAAGAAATTAAATTCATCAATCTCCGCCGCCAGCAGGTAACGGTTTTTAAAATTAATGGTCGTCCGGCCGGCATGCCTCTGGCTTATAACCACGATCTGTATTTTTTTCTGACAGATGGAAAAATGCAAAAACTGCAGCGTGTCGGCAACCAGTATGGCATTGAAGTGACGCTGGCCCCTGATAAAACTCAGTTACTGGGGATACCCATCACGTTTTCTATTCTGACCAGCAATCTGCTCAAACCCCGGCTCCATAGTGTTATCCGTGATGAGGCCGGCCAAACGGTTCTAATTAAAAATTTTGAGATGGCCAATCCGGCTTCACTGGTTTGGATACCCGTTAAGGCGGGAATTTATCGAATGCAAGTGAGCGCGGCGGCGTTGAACCGCAATGAAGAGAGAGAGATTTCTTTTCAGGTTTTTGATCCGCAAAAAATCATCCCGGAGTTTCATTTTCATTTTTGATATGCCGTGGAGGAATCATGAAAAAGAAGTGGCTGTTTTTACTGGCAATTGGCGTGTTGTGGTCTTCCGGCTTGACGCAGGATGAGAAAATCTGTATATTACAAACCGAAAAGGGGACGTTGGCTTTTGAAATGTACCCCGACGTGGCGCCGCGGACCGTGGCCCGAATCAGCGAACTTATAGGCAGCGGTTTTTACAACGGCATTATTTTTCATCGTGTGCTGGCCGATTTTGTGGTCCAGGCCGGCGATCCGACCGGAAGCGGGGACGGTGGTTCCGGCCAGACCATTGCCGCCGAGTTTTCACACCTCCATTATATTCGCGGCAGCGTGGGCATGGCCCGTGATGATGACATTAATTCCAACGACAGCCAATTTTTCATCTGCATCACCGATCAGCCGCACCTGGACGGCAAGTATACCCTTTTCGGCCAGGTGATCAGGGGCGAAGATGTTCTGGATAAAATTTGCCAGGGTGACAAAATTCTGTCCATGCGTCTGGAAAAAAAATAAATGTTTGCGCACTTGCTTTCCTGGCTGCGCGAGCAGCGCATTGATTGCCGGGAAAACGCCGCCATCGGGCCATTTCTTTATTTTAAAATCGGCGGCAAGGTCAGTCTGCTCATTATTTGCACTTCTCCGGCCCAGCTGGCGGCCTGTTTGCAAAAAATCATAAATGAAAAAATACCATACTTGGTTATCGGCGGCGGCTCCAATATCGCTTTCAATGATGGCCTGACCCGGGCCGTGGTGTTGGTGTATCAAGGATCGGCGAAAAAAACGACCGCCGCGCAACTGCTGGACTGCCAGGCGCTGCAGGTTGGCGCTGGTGTTAAAAATCAGGTTTTGCTCTCCTGGTGCGTTGCCCATGGCGCTGGCGGTTTGGAATTCTTATCCGGTATTCCCGGCACCGTAGGTGGGGCGGCGGCGGTCAACGCCGGCGCTTTCGGACATTCCCTGGCCGATGTCTTGCTGGGAGCCGATATCGTTGACGAGCGTGGCAGTATCCAAGCGGTCGGTGCCGGTTATTTCGCTTTCAGTTATCGCGATTCACGCTTCAAGTTCGGCAATGAAGTGATTTTGTCTTTGCGCCTGAAATTCAGCAGCGCGGATAAAACGGTCATTTCCAGAAAAATAAAAGAAAACCTGGATTACCGGCTAAGCCGCCATCCATCTTACCGGCACCCTTCAGCCGGCTGTTTTTTTAAAAATCCTCTGCTTGCGGACGGCAAGCGTTCGGCTGGAAAGATCATTGAAGAATGCGGCTTGAAAAACCTGACCGTCGGCGGCCTGTCCGTGGCTGCCGAACACGGCAACTTTTTGCTCAACCGCGGCAATGCTTCTTTCGATGATCTGCAACGCCTGGAAAGCGAAATCAAGGCTGCCGTGGCTGCGCGTACGGGCATCGACTTGGCAAGGGAAGTGATCTACGTTTCAGCGGACGGAAAAAAATATTAATAAGACTGTCAATTCAGGGTTAAAAAAAAAGAGCCTTCCTTCAGGAAAGCTCTTTTAATAAAAAAATTGATTTTGAATACTATTTTCCGACTTTCCTTTCCTTTGCTGTCAGGGGTTTGGCGATGGCAGCAGTTGTTCCGGCGCGGCGGGCTGCCCAGGTGGCGTTGTTGATATCCAGTCCACCTATGGTTATATCTGTGAAAATGGTAGTGCCGCTCATCGTGTCCTTGCTGTCGAATTTTGCTCCGTTTATGGCAATCGCGGTGTCCCAGGGAGCGTTGTATTTGATGGTCACGTTCTTGCCATCCACTGTGTAGGTCCCTGTATCGCCGGAATCATTAAACGTTCCGCTTTTCTTATCCCCAGTAAACACCAGGGTCCAGGTCCAAGTATGCGCCGGAGAAGTGGAAATGTAATCGAAATCCCAGGTCCCCACGATATTGTACTTGGTCTTTAAAACTACCAGGAACACTACGGCTGCCAGGGCGACGACGCCCACGCCGATCAGGATGATTGGCAGAATGCTCTTTTTCTTGACCTGGTATCCGCTGTCTCCCTCTTCTTCGATGAAGCGTGGCGCCTGTTCGGCGTTTGCCGAACCGATCTGTTCCGTTGTTTTGGCGGCGGCTAGGGGCATAGTGGATATCTGCAGCAGCCATACGAATGTCAATGTCACCAATAATGAGATCCATTTTTGTTGTTTTTTAATCATGGTTAATAGCCCTACTCTTTATTATATTTTCATTTATAAAGACTTAATTCTCTTTTGTCAATATTTTACAGGGGAAAAAGAGCCTTCCCTCAGGAAAGCTCTTTTAATTAAAAACAAGCGAAATAAATTATTTCAGCAGCTCCTTGACAGACCGGTTAGCCATGGGGAGTTTGCCGGCTTCAGTGCTGGTGGCGACACGGGTTGCAGTCCATGTTCCACTAATGCCTTGAGAGTTCCACGTATGAGTTCCGCTTATAGTGTCTTTACCAGTGAAAGTTCCAATCCAGATCCAATCTTCACCGCTAAATTGGAATTGGACATTTTTTCCATCCACGGTATAAGTACCAATATCAGTCCAGCCGCTGAGTGTCCAAGTGCCAGTTTTTTTTGTTCCGCTGAAAATCATTGTCCAGGAACTAAGGCCGGAGACTCCGGTGAAATTGACATCCCAAGTCCCCATGATGTCATACTTGGTCTTGAGGACCACCAGGAACAGGACGGCGGCCACGGCGACGACGCCCACGCCGATCAGGATGATGGGCAGAATGCTCTTTTTCTTGACCGGGGACCCGATGTCTCCCTCTTCTTCGATGAAGCGCGGCGCCTGTTCAGTGTTTGCTGAACTGATCTGTTCCGTTGTTTTGGCGGCGGCCAAGGGCATGGTGGATACCTGCAGCAGCCACATGAATGTCAGAGTCACCAACAATGCAATCCATTTTTGTTGTTTTTTAATCATGGTCAATAGCCCTCCTATTTATTATATTTTTATTTATATAGACTTAATTCTCTTTTGTCAATATTTTATTTGGTTTTCTGGCGGACGACAGTCTGCGGAACAGCCGGGATACCTGTCGCAGCAGCGCCTCGGGTGGCCGACCAATCCCCATAATTGGTGCCGCTATGGGTGCCGCTCATTTTGTTACTGTTTTCGAATCTTCCCGTGAATGTTATCCCCTCACCTATATCGAAATTAACATTTTCGCCGTTCACCGTATAAGTGCCCGTGTTGGTAAAGTCGATCAGCCTTAAAGTTCCGCTGGTGGTCATGCCGGTGAATTCGATATTGAAAGTAGGGGTTGAGAGATTGGTTGCACTTAAAAACCAGGTTCCGCGGATGTCCAGTACGGCGTTTACAGTTAGCGTGTGATCTTTGTCCATTTTGATTGTTCCGGAAGCGGGTACTTCAACGCCGTCCAGTTGCACCTGCGCTCCAAATCCGGCCGAGGCCGAATAATTGTAGGTGGCCGTTGTGTCTTTCTTGTACTTTGTCGTTGCGGCCGGAGTTCCGGTGCAGCCAGTGCCAAGGGTGACGTTCAGTGTGTACTTGGGCTTTTTAATTACCAGGAAATAAACCACGATGCCGACGGCTACCAGTCCCAGGCCGACGATCAGCCAGGGAAATTTTTTTTCTTTTTTGACAAAGGCTTCCGGAGTGCCTTCTTCTTCTATAAAGCTGGGTCCGCTGCTGCCTCCTTGCGCAATCGCCGTTTCAGAATTCCCCGCGGTTGTGGCTGCCGGGGCTGGTGTGGCCCAGAAATTGAGGAGAGCTATGAAGGTGGCCAGCACGATCAGGGAAACCGATTTACGTTGAAAATTAGTGAATTTCATTCATTTCTCCTTTTAATACTATAATGAATTATTAAAATTATTGGCATTTCAATTTATTAAATGACTGAACCAATATAAAACAGTAAAAATGATTTGTCAATTTTTTTCAGGTTTTTTCAGTGCCTTGGGGCTTATTCAAAGACGCGATTGGGCCAGGGTCAGGGCCGTTACCCGAGCGCCACTTTTGATTAAAACCGCGGCGCATTTTTTAATTGTTGTGCCGGTGGTAGTCACATCGTCGATAAGCAGAATTTTTTTTCCGGCTAATTTTTGCTTTTCAGCCAGGGTGAAGGCGCCATTCAGGTTGGTTTTTCTTTGGGCTTGCGACAGGCCGACCTGTGGTGGAGTGCTTTTTTTCTTCTGCAACAGGTTGGGCAGGAATTCAATTTTGAGCTCGCGGGCCAGGATCCGGCCCATGGTCCAGACAGGCATAAAACCATGTCTCCGCTCGCGATCGACCGGGACCGGAACCACGGCATGAAAGCCGGCCGGCAATTTTTTTTGCAGTATTTCCATGTAAAGAGAAGCCAGGAACGTTTTCAATGCCTCCACTTCTCCGTATTTGTAAAGGATGATGATTTCGCGCAGGGTGTCTTCGTAGGCGGCGTAGGAAATATGGCGTAAGAAGGGCGGTGGCTGCAGCAGGCAGGAGCCGCAAATTTCGATTCCATCGGGAAGGAATTTGCCGCAGGTCCGGCATTGGTTTTCCGTGGTCAGGCATATTTTTTGCCGGCAGTCCGAGCAGATAATTTTTTCTTCAGGCTCTACCAAATCCTGACCGCAATTGCGGCAGCGCGGCAGGAATAGACTGACCCCGATCATCTGCACGATGGCGGAGCAGCCGCGGCCGACTTTTTCTTTAATTGTCACGCAGCGGTAAAGGTATTCATAGCAAAAAAATGGCCGGTCGAAATTTTATGGTGCCTCCTGGGGGGAAAGATCCCTTTATGTCAGTTATTGTAAAATTATGGCGTCGATTATGCAATAGCCATCAATGACAGCGCTGGAGGCTGTGGCTTTTTTGTGGTAAAATTCGTCTTGCCCGCCAAACCGGAAGGAGAAGAGCATGAAAAAAAGCGCCTATGAACAGGCTGGGGTCAGCATCGACCGCGGCAATAAAGCGGTCGAGCGCATCAAGGCCATGGTCCAGCGTATGGGTGTTCAGGAAATCGGCAAGTTCGGCGGTTTTTTCCCCCTGAAAGGTGATGTGAAAAATCCTATTCTGGTCTCGTCGGCGGACGGTGTGGGCACCAAGTTGAAAATCGCTTTTCTGACCGGAGTGCACAACACCGTGGGCCGCGACCTGGTCAACCACTGTGTCAACGATATTCTGGTCTACGGCGCCCGGCCCCTGTTTTTCCTCGATTATCTGGCCAGCGGCAAGGTCGATCCCAAAATCGTCGGCGCAGTGGTGTCCGGAGTGCTGGATGGCTGCCTGGAGAACGATATGATTCTTCTTGGCGGGGAAACCGCTGAAATGCCCGGATTTTACCAAGAAGGGGAATATGATATCGCTGGTTTCATTGTCGGTATTGTGGATAAAGAAAAAGTGGTGGACGGCAAAAGCATCAGCAAGGGCGACCTGCTCATCGGTCTGCCCTCGAACGGCCTGCATACCAATGGCTATTCTCTGGCCCGTGATATTTTATTTAAAAAGCTTAAACTGAAAGTGGACAGCCGGGTGAGCTTGCTGGCGGCTCCCATCGGCGAGGAATTGCTGCGCGTGCACCGTTCCTACCTCAAGCCGGTGAATGCCCTGCTGGCCGCTCGCCTGCTCAAGGGCATGGCCCACATCACCGGCGGTGGGCTGCTGGAAAATATTCCGCGCATCTTGCCCGAGGCGGCCGCGGTGGTGCTTGAAAAAACCTGGCCAGTGCCGCCGCTTTTTTCTTTCCTGGTCCAGGCCGGCAATATCTCCGAGCAGGAACGCTACCGCGTTTTCAACATGGGCATCGGCATGGTGCTGGTTATCGAACCCAAGCACCTTTCCCGGGTCGAGTCCATTCTGAAGAAAGAGGATGAGGATTTTTACCTGATCGGCCAGGTGACCGCAAACAAAGGCAAGGAGCGGGTACAAATTAAATGAAAAAAAATCTGGTATTTCTTCTGTTTTCATGCTTCTTTTTCAGCTGCTATTTATTGAAAAAAGAGAGAATTGTCATGGATTCCTATTCTCCGGATGGTTTGTTCTTGGCATATTTTACAGATAAGCCTTGTTTTGACGGTCCATGTCACATATTGTATTTGCAGAATAAAAAAACGGAAAAGACGACCAAATTACTTGAGATCGGTGACGATACTAATTGGTGCAGCGAAATTTCCTGGTCGCCCAACAGCATGGAGGTCGCTTTCCTGATGATGAGGAAATATCTTTATATTTTCAACATCAATGATTTAAAACATCATAGGATTATTGATCTCATTCCAGGTTCTGAAAACCACGGCTATCCTCCAAATCCGGCAGTATACAAATTTCATTTCAGTTCTGATGGAAAGAGTATTTGCTTTAAAAAAGATCGAATCTACATTTCCAAAAAAGAATTAAACTTAAATAAAGAGATTATTTCTATCCCTTATGAATCTGAAAAATGACATTTTCATTATAGATTATCTACTTTGGTTTATATCAAATAAAATTAATTGCTTTACTTTGAACGGTGATTATGGTATAGGTTTTTTTACCTCCGAGTCAATTGGACTAAACCCCCATTAGGGGAGCATGCCCATTGACCGGCAGGGTATGGCTGGAAACGGCCATGCCTCCCGGACTCGGAAAGGAGGATCAAATGAAAAAATTTCTATTGGTTTTCTTTCTCATTTTTCTGAGCGCTTTCTTTTCCCCTCAACTCCCTGCCAAGGAGACGCTGACGCTGGCTTCGACCACGTCCACACTCGATTCGGGACTCTTCGACGCCCTGATCCCTCCGTTTGAAAATAAATTCGACTGTGCGGTCAAGATCATCGCCGTGGGCACTGGCCAGGCTATGCGCCTGGCCCGAGACGGCAACGCTGACGTGCTGCTGGTCCACGACCGCGAAGCCGAGGAAAAATTCGTAGCCGAAGGTTTCGGCATCGCGCGTCTCGACGTGATGCACAACGATTTCGTGGTGGTCGGACCCAAAAACGATCCGGCCGGTATCAGCGGCCTGAAAGCGGCGGAAGCGTTCAAAAAAATTGCCGCCGCCGGCTCTTTTTTCGTTTCCCGCGGCGATGATTCTGGTACGCATAAGAAAGAGTTGCAATTGTGGAAAGCCTCAGGTGTACACCCGGCGGGAAAGTGGTACCTGGAGAGCGGCAACGGCATGGATGCGACCCTGCGCATCGCCAATGAGAAAATCGCTTACTGCCTGGTCGACCGCGCTACCTGGCTGGCCCATCAAAAAGAGATCGACACGCTGGTAATCGTGGCCCAAGGGGATGCGCAGCTATTCAACCCCTATTCGGTGATCGTTGTGTCCCCGACGAAATTCCCCTGGCTGAATGTCAAACTGGCCAACAGTTTTGCCGAATTCATCCGCTCGGCCGAAGGCCAAGCTATCATCCGTGCTTTCGGCAAGGACAAGTTCGGAAGCGCGCTCTTTTATCCCGATGTCATCATATAATACTGATTTCAGGGCCGCCAAGAAAAGCATTTCCCTGAATGCACTACGGTGGCAAAAAGAAAAATAAAATGGAATATATCCTGGATGGATTGAAGCAAGGCCTGGCGCTCCTGTTTCCACCCAACCGGGAAATTCTGCAAATTGTCATTCTGTCACTGGCCGTGTCTGGCGGCGCCACTGTTCTGGCCGCCACGACGGCGATCCCCAGCGCCCTGTTTCTGGCTCTCAAAGAGTTTCGCGGCAAGCGCTTCCTGGTCGGGGTGGTCAATACAACTCTGTCTGTACCGGCCGTGCTCATCGGCCTGCTGGTCTACGGCCTGGTCAGCCGCCGTGGCCCGCTGGGAACTTTGGGACTCCTGTTCACTCCCGGAGCCATGATCCTGGCCCAGGCGCTGCTGGCTTTTCCGATCATTACCGCCCTGGTTCTGGCGGCTCTAAAAGGCATTGCCCGGGATTCCCGCGACCTGGCCTTGTCACTGGGCGCCAACCGCCTGCAATTGGCCTTGGCCGTCATCCACCAGGGCCGTTTCGCCTTTTTGACGGCGCTGATCGCCGGTTTTTCCCGGGTCATCGGCGAGACCGGTATGACGTTGATGATCGGCGGCAATATCAAGGGCCATACCCGGGTGCTGACCACGGCGATTTCACTTGAAACAATGAAAGGCAACTTCGAAATCGGCATCGCACTGGGCATTGTCCTGCTGCTGGCGGCTTTGACGATCAACATCGTTCTGCAGTGGGCGCAGGGTAAATGATGAATATTCGAGTTGAAAAACTGAAACAAACAGCCGGTGGCAGGCTTATCTTGGATGACATTAGTTTGGATTTTGCTGCCGGAGCTGTTAATGTCATCCTTGGACCGAATGGCGCCGGCAAGACGACGCTGTTGAGGCTTCTCGGGCAATTTGACGCGCCTCGGAGTGGAGAAATTTATTACGACGGCGGCGCCTCGAGCCGGCTGCCGCGGTCGGGACGCACGGCCTTGCGCCGGCGGATCGGTTTTGTTTTTCAAACGCCGCTGTTGCTGGCCGGAACCGTTGAAGCAAACCTGCTTTATGGACCGCGCTTGCGCGGGCGCAGCGTTTCTGGGGCTGAAATCGGGCAAACACTTGAACTTACCGGATTAAAAGGCAGGGAACTTCAGGACGCGCGGCAGCTTTCGGGCGGTGAAAAGCAGCGGCTGCAACTGGCCCGGGTGATGTTGCTAAATCCCGACCTTTATCTCCTTGACGAACCCACGGCCAATCTCGATCCGATTAGCGTGAAAAATATTGAGACCATGATCTTGCGCTTGGCCGGGTCCGGAAAAACTGTGATTCTGGCCACCCACAACCTGATCCAGGCCCGGCTGTTGGCGGGAAGAGCCGTTTTTCTTAAAGCGGGCCGATTAGTACAGGCAGGGTCGGCGGCCGAAGTGCTCAGCCGGCCGCTTTCCCTCGATATCGCCGAATTTTCGGCCGCTGAAAACATTATTTCAGGAACCCTGGCCCGGCGCAAGGAGCGGACCGTGCTCGTTTGCGGCGAACTGGTCATTGAAGTTGTTAGTGAGCGCTCCCAAGGGGCGGCCGCGGCCGTGATCCGACCCGAGGATATTCTGGTTTCAAAAAAGCCCATCTCTTCCTCGGCCCGGAATTCGTTCCGCGGTGCTATCGTGGCCGTGACCGATCTGGGCTTGGTCACATCGCTCAGCGTGGACTGCGGCGGCATTTTGTTCACCGTATTCATCACCCGTATCTCCTGCGCGCAAATGAACCTGGCGCCTGGTATTGATGTCTCGTTGACCTTCAAGGCCACTTCGGTGCACCTGCTGCCCCTGGGGTGAATTTTATTTTCGTTCCCGAGGTTGCCGGGGAAACCTTTTTTTCCGTCCACTTTTCTTGCCAGTTTTTAGCCTGGGGCGTATACTTGCAGCGAATCCCTGACAAGGAGGAAACGTCATGGACAAGGTTGTGATGCAGGCCGCCGATCTGGACGGCTATCTGACTCCCGCCGACCAGGAAGCCATTACCCAGGTTGGAGGTCTCTACAGTCGAGCACTGGACGATTTTGTCTGCCTGGACGGCGGTAAAGCCCTGGAGCGCGAAGGCGCCCAGGAACGGCTGCTGTCCGTTTTCAATGAACTGGGCGAAATAATGCAGGGTGCGGTCAGCGCTGAACGGCGCATCCATGTCTATTCCCTGGAAACGCCGGAATTCATCCACGGCGAAGCTTCAAGGCTGGTAGCCAAGTTGCGCGACGTACGCACTGGCAACCCTGAATTCATTTACTATATCCAGCGGGCTTACGAGATGTTGTTCAACCTTGCTTTTGCCGGACCGCACAGCGGTCAGCGCCATCCGATCTTTGTGCGCACGCCGGTAACCGTGCCTCAGGCCAACTATGCCGTGCACAAGATCCCCGATATCGATGCCATGACCGAAAACAGCGTGATGTGCGTCATGCTGCGGGCAGCCCTGCTGCCTTCGATGATCGTGGCTAAGGAAATCCAGGAATACTCATCGCGGCACACCGTCCCCCCTTTCGCTCTTTTCAAGATCAGCCGCGATGACAGCCGCAGTGAGCGCGACATGGCCTATGTGCTGGACTTGAAAAAATCCTATTTTGATATCGGCGAACTGCAGGGGCGTGATCTGTTTTTTGCCGATCCGATGAATGCCACCGGCGGCAGCCTGGTGACGGTCATTCAGTATTTGCGCGGCCAGGGCGTGCGACCGCGCTCGATCCGTTTTTTCAACGTCGTTTCCACTCTGAAAGGGGCGTTGCGCATCGTCCGCGCCGTTGCCGAAGCCGAAGTCTACACTCTGTGGATGGATCCCAGCCTGAATGAGAAGGCCTATATCCTGCCCGGGCTTGGTGATGCCGGCGACCGCATCAACGGTCCCGACCGCCGGGACAGCCCGCGCGATATCATCCAATTGATTGCCGATTACGGCACCCACGTGACATCTCTATACCGCGATCAGATCCGCCAAATCGAAAAAATCGTCCTCAACCGTAGTCACACTATGGTTTCAGCAAGTCTGAAAATCGCTGAAACCATCTAGTGTGACTATCCCCAGGGGGACAGCGCCCTTTGGGCCGCTAGCCCCACAAGGGGACAGCGCCCTTTGGGACGCTAGCCCCACAAGGGGACAGCGCCCTCCGGGACGCTAGCCCCACAAGGGGACAGCGCCCTTTGGGCCGCTAGCCCCACAAGGGGACAGCGCCCTTTGGGCCGCTAGCCCCACAAGGGGACAGCGCCCTTTGGGACGCTAGCCCCACAAGGGGACAGCGCCCTCCGGGCCGCTAGAATATTTTACGGTAGACGTGGCAATAAGGCTGATGGCCATTTTTTTGATAGTAATTTTGGTGGTAATCTTCAGCTTTCCAAAAGGCGCCAGCCGGGGTGATGCGCGTGGCCACTTTAAAACCCTTTTCATTGAGAATATGGATCAGTTTTTCCGCCGTCTGTTTCTGGGTTTCGTCGCTGTAAAAAATTTCTGAGCGGTACTGTTCACCAATGTCTGGTCCCTGGCGGTTGACCTGGGTGAAATCATGGGTCTCAAAAAAGAGTTTGACCAGTTCCTTGTAGGAAATCAGGGAAGGGTCAAAGATCACTTGCACCGCTTCGGCATGGCCGGTTGTGCCGCTGCTGACTTCTTCATAACTGGGATTGGCAGTGCGGCCGCCCGTGAAACCGACACTAGTGGATAAAACACCTTTGGCCTGCTGCAGGTAAAACTGGGTTCCCCAAAAGCACCCCGACGCGAAAACGGCCGTCGCGGTTTTAGCCATATCCTCGGGTATGAAATTCATGGCGATGGAATTAACGCAGTGGCGGGTGTTTTTCGCTGTTAAACCTTCGCCAACGAAAACATGTCCCAGGTGAGCGCCGCAACTGGTGCACATGATTTCCGTGCGCATACCGTCGGCGTCGGTCTGACTTTTGACCGCACCTGCGATTTCAGCATCGAAACTCGGCCAGCCGCAGCTGGAATCGAATTTGGCATTGGAACGATAAAGGGCGGCGCCGCAGCGTTTGCAGACATACGTTCCCTTTTCATGGAAGTCATAATATTTTCCGGAAAATGGTCGCTCGGTTCCCTTTTGGACAATTACCCGTTCTTCTTCGGGTGTCAGCTTTTGGTTTGACATTTTATCCTCGATCTTGGACGTGCAGGAAGTAAGTGTGATCAGAAAGATAAATGAAACTAATGTGGTTATGTTTGGCATCGTCATATATATAACGTTGCTTTCGCTTTTTGTCAACCAATCAAGAAAACTGCCGGAAAAACTTTGGCCGGCTTTGTGGCACGCTTTTGGCTATTTCGAGTTTGTGATCTTTATTCTGCCTTTTTTTCACCCTTGGCGCTGAGTAAATAGAGGACGAAAAGGATCAAAACGCCAATATACAGGAAAGGAGCTGCCCAGGGCCACAGGCGATGACCGTTGAACAGGATTTTGATCAGGTAAACCAAACCGCCGCTTGCTGCCGTGATTACCAACCAAATTATAAAGATTTTTTTAAAAGCCATTGTTTCCTCCCGTTGTTTTTATTATAACATCAATGATCTGGAAATATCAAGGGCACTAAATCTCCCGAGGCGCTGTCAAAAGAAATCAAATGTCCTTGGGTTACAGTAAAAATTAAACACTTTTGATCGTCCTGAAAACCAATCGCGCCGGCGCTTAATCGGTCTCGGGGAAGGATTTTTTCCGCGCCTGCTTGATGACGCCATGCTTTTTCTTTTCCTCAAGGCGGCGAGCCTTGGCCTTGGCGCTGGGGCGGGTGGGGCGGCGCGTTTTGGGGACTGCAGCCGCCTGGCGGATCAATTTGACCAGACGTTCCCAGGCGTCGCGGCGGTTCGCTTCTTGGGTGCGGAAGCGCCTGGCGTCGATGATCAGAAAACCTTCGTTGTTGACCCGTTTCCCGGCCAGGGAATGTAAGCGATTTTTAACCGCTTCCGGCAATGACAGCGATTGGCCGATATGGAAATACAGCTTGACAGCTGTAGCTACCTTGTTGACATTCTGTCCACCCGGGCCCGATGAACGCACGAATTCCAGGGTAATTTCGTTTTCCTGCAACCCGATTTGCGCGTTCACCGGGATGATCATGTTTTTTCAGCTTGGTGGTAGAACGTTTTTGCGCTGTTGGATTATTTTTTGGGAAAACCGATTGACTGGGCCATGGTGATGATCTGCCCGGTTTGGAGTTTCATGGCTTTGGCCAGGGCGGGGGCGTCAAGCGAGGCCCGAACCCCAGTGGCCAGTCCGGCTGACGCGCAGAAAAGGTATACGTTCTGGCTGATGAAAGCGCTGTCGGTCCAGGCAAAAATTTCCTGTTTATCGGCTGGTGCCTTGCTCATGCGTGCCGGATCGGCCACGAAAACCAGGGTCAGCGGCGCGGTTTTGACGAATTCCTGCCTGCCGGCCAGGGCGCGGAAGTCGCCGGCAGCAACCGGTTTCATGATATGGGCGGCAGCGTCATACAGGTAAATTCCTTTTTCCATAACGATGTAAAGATCGATCTCCTGCCAATTCATGGCCGAGGGTGCTGTGCGTTTTTTGCTTTCCTGGCGGTTAACCCCCCACGCGGCCCAGAGCAGATCGGACATGGTTTGCGCCGGCAATGGGTCGGCCTTAAAATCGCGGCTGGTAGATCGTCGGGCCAGTGCCTGCATCAGCGGTACACCACCGTCGATTCGCGGTTTGGGCAGTTGGATCTCGGCCAGTTCCTGGGCGGCAAGTCCCGCCGTCAGGGTCAGTAGGAGCGTAACGATAAAAATTGTTGTTTTTTGTTCGTGCCTGTTCATGTTCACCTCTCTTGAGTTATTTTAATCCACCAGGGTAAAAAAATCCAGCTGCCGGCCGGAATTCTCTAATCGGCAATCGACATGGCATCCCAAAATTTCATGATACTGAGCAGCCATGCTTTGCTTTTCATTTTTCATCTCTCTTTTGAGGCTGGCGCTGGTAATTGCTGAAGCTGGTGGTGCTGCGAAAACCTTTCTTGATGAATAAAAAACCGCCCTGACCCTGGACCTTGATTTCTTTCAGGCCCCAATCTCCAGTGGCGGTTATTTCGTACAGATAAATCGTCCACAGGTTATGCATGTGTTTGGGCAGCGGCTCGAAAGAAAATTCGAGTTTGAACGGGATGCCGCTGTTTTCTTCCAGCCAGGCTTTGCCGACCCAGGTTATTTTCTCGGCTTTGTCTTTCCTGACAATTTCCGTCTTGAAGGAAAAATCGAATCTTTGGCAAATCCTGCCGAAAAGGAGCTGCTTTTCATCGTGCGCCCGGACTGTTACATTCTGCTGCTTGTCGGGGTTGAAGGGATTATCGGCCAGGGAAACCCTGAGTGTGTTCTTTTTTTTCGCGGTCTTTTCGTCTTGCGCTTCGCGAATTTCCAATTTTTTTTTCATGTCAGCGCTGACGTCCTTGCCGTCTTTAAAGGCTTGCATCAGTTCGGTGCGCGCATCGCCTTGGTCATCAACGATCATGTTGAAATATAATTTTGTGATGGAGTCGGATCGGCCCTGGCGGTCAAGCACTTCTGAAAAAATCGTCACTTTGCCTGGGAAGCAATCGTTGTTTTTTTGAAAAACGTCGAGGGCTTTTTGCCAGAGGCCGGCCGGGTTGAACGCGACAGCTTCCTCTGCCGAAGTCAGGGCGTTATCACTAGCTGCGGTTGATTTCATAAAAATAAGTAGGATGGCAAAGAAAAGCATGGCCGCATTTTTTTTCAAGTTAACGTCAAAACAAAATTTATTCATTTTTAATCAAGCAGGCGTTTTTCGCCCTCCAAGCGGCGGTGTTCTTCAATATCCTGGGTGACTTCCAGGCAGCCGATGTAGCAGCCGCTTTCGTCGCGCAGGGCGAAGAACTCGATCAATACCATATGACGCTCGTCGCCGACCTTGGCCTGGATCCAGAAACGGGCTTGCTGGCGCGTCCCGGACTTCATTTCGGCTACGATCTGTTCAACCTTGGCCAGGCTGTGTTCGGGGTGACATTTGCGGAAATTAAGACCCATGCAGGTCATCGGGCGGTGGAACAAGCGGTTTTCGTGCCGGTTCCAGGCCACCACCTCATCGTTGGCATCGATGACGGTGATTTCGGCCGGAATGGTTTCCACCACTGCCCGCACCAGCTTTTCGTCCATGCGGTCAAACATAAACATCATTGCCTCCTGCGTCATAGCGGTTTCATTTTCTCCACTCAATTTCAATCTTTTCGTTGGGCTCAACAGTGGCCAGGGGGAGAAGTACAGTCTGGCGACGCTGAGATATTATATGAATTATTGCTGAATTAGTAAAGTGAGCAAGACTATGGGGAGCGGTGCTTGACTTGATTCATAGCAGTCCGAAAAATATTTAAGTTAAGGACAAAGAAATTGTCTGCTTCCGTTTCAACATTTGCATCAGCGAAATTCTTTTTGATAGGTAATGATGTCGTAGAGAATTTTTTCGCGCTCATCGTCATTGCGGCCGCGCTGTTCTTTCCTGGAATTGGAGTGCAAGCGTAGAATTACCAGCGCCTTGAGGTAGGAAAGCATATGGATGAGCATAAATTCACGCTGGTTGTGGCGCTGGGCGTTGCGTAAGCCAGTTTCCAGATAGTTTTTGTTCGACTCCTTGAGCAGAAAATCCTTTTGAGTTTTCATGGCCTTGATGTAGGATGAACTGATATAAAAACCGGCCCCGCCTTCCTTGAGCAATAGTTTGTACTCCTGATCTATGAATTCGCGGTAGGTTTTTTCAAAAATTTCTTTTTTTTCGGCGTTTGTGCCCAAGTCGCGCACATGATCGAGGAATTCGATCAGGATTTCCTTTTGCTGTACGGGGGTCATTTGGCTCTGGTTGGACATGGTACCGTCTTCTTTTAGGGCAATAACTTGGGTCAGAAAGCCCAGGATGTTCAATCCCCGTTCATCAATGGTGGTGTGGGTGAAAAATTCGCGGATCAAATGGGCTTTCAGCCCGGGAAGTCCGCCGCGCTCGCGGGCCAGGTAGCGGATCAATGGTCTGCCGCTGTCCTTGATCATCTGGGAGAATTTTATACAGATGATCCGAAACTCGTTGCGCATATGGTCCAAAAAATAATCCAGGAAATCGCGGACGATTTTTTCGGCCTGGGCATAGGCCTCGCTTCCCGGTTGGCAGGTCAGTTCCACGACCTCTTCCTGACCGTTCTTGCCGTAATGGCCATTGCTCAGCAACACCCCCATCAGCTTGTTTTCCTGTTTCTCGAACGCCGAAATCTGTTCGTCCTCGCGGGTTTTTAAAAAAACCACGCCCTCTTTATTGATCAGAAGTTTTTCATTGTCGACCTTAACCAGATAAAAAACATCAATCATCTGACAAGCTTTAACCGGGATAATGTCACCGATTTTGATGGTATTTGTTTCGGGCTTGGCAGGTTGTTCAGGGTTTCCCATACGTTTAATATAGTACAGCCTTTACTACTTGTCAATTTTTAACACTTTCTGACACTCTCGGCAATGGTCTTCTTGCATTGGGCTTGTGGTACCGAAGATTTTGTGTTACAATAAAACAAAAGGAAGAAACAATGGAAATAAAAAGGAAGCATGAGCGCTTTGATCCAGCTATTCCAATTTTCGGGTTCTTCGAATTGACTAGCGAAGTGACCGGTGAATTCCGCAACCGCGAAGAGTTTCTGATTAAAAATATCTCCTTGGGCGGTTTCAATCTCATATCCAATTACCCGCCGGTCATCGGCAATCCGTACCAGATTTTCGTCAATTACGGCCAGGAAAAACACGAGTTCAAGGTTAATGTCGTCCATTCCCGCATCCTGCGCTTTCAGGACCAGCCGGAAAGCGTCCTCAAGCCCGGCGTGGTCTATGTCACCGGCTGCGAGATCGCCGACGAAAATGCGGTCCAGAAAAAACTGGTCCTGGAGATCATCAAAAATGACTGCGGCTATCCTCCCCCTGCCGACCCAGGGCACTAACGATTGTTTTTTTTTCCGCCCGAATCGGGCAAATGAGCTGATCTATGTAAATCGGCACGCAGATCAGCGCTGAACTCGATCCCCACCGTCTGTTGTTATTATCCTTTTCCTAAAAAATTAGAGACCAATTTTCCTACTGCTTAGCCAGCAGTTGGTCGATAAACACGTAATATTCCTGCGGCGCTTCGGAAATTACCACTCCGAAATCGATTAGGTTGGAAAAAGAGCGTTTGCTGCTCACCCAACGGATTGTCCCCTTCATCGCGAAAACTTTCTCTCCGTTATCAAGGGTGATGTCTACGTTGGGGTTCTTGGGAAAAAAAGGAGAGGCTAGTTTCATGCCGCTTTTGGAAATATTGAAAAGCATGGCCGTTTCCTGGTTGATCTTAACCATTATTTTGATGTCGATTCTCTTATAATTCCTTTTTTCTTCCCAGGCCTGTGCAATGTCCAGGTTATTAAAAACCTCCTGATTAGCGGACCTGGTCATTTTCTGTTGAAGGAGATTCTCCAAGGTTTGAGATATGCCAAAACCGCAATGCGGGCATATCAATGCCTTATCGGACACATTGCCTTTACATTCGTTGCAGCGTATCAATGTCATGAGTGTTCTCCCTGATTTCTAGCTTTTATTTTACAATTTAAAATAATTTTTTTCAATACAGAAATAATCTTGCGGATGATTTGTGCGATCCCCGGAGGGGACATACTTTCACTATGATTTCAACAACTTAAAGTTTTGGTTGAAATCATCTAGTGAAAGTATACCATCACTTGATGTTTTCAGCGGCTACCCAAGTTGGCTGAAAACATAGTGATGGTAGACCAATCATATCCGCCAGGATAGGCGGATGATTGGAGCTAAAATCATTCGGGCCGGAGGCATGTGGCATCCGGCCCGAATGGGTCATGGTAAGGTGGAGAAAACTTATTTGGTTACTGGAGAAGAAAAATAATAAGCTTCGATTTCTTTCCAGCGCATGTCATACTTCTGCAGCCCGTGCAGCACCAGGTCGTTGGCCAAGCCGAAAGCCTGCAAACGGACACCGCTGAAACGCAGGGCCTTGCTGCCGCGGTCAGGATTCGATTTGCGGAACAAAAACGGTTCCGGGGAAACCGCCATTAACTGCAGGCTCTGGATGGCATGAATCGCTTCATGCGCCATTACCTGCGATGATCCACCGCTCAAAGTGGTGGGGAATATGCCGGTGGTCCAGCCCATAACACCTTTGGCCAAAGGTTCATCGGCGGTGAATGTCAGCAGGCCATTGCGGAAGGAAACATGCTTGGCATTCTTAATGGAAGTAATAAAACTGACGATATCGCGGCTGGAAAAGCTCACGTCAAATATGGCGGCCGGATTTTTGGCCAGCGGCGTCGCTACTTGCAGATGGACGAAAGGGAAGGAAAATCCCAGGTAGTCCAGCGGGCCCTCGCCCATGGCCACGTTTTCCGCTACCGAGGCCGAGAGGTTGGCCAGCAGGACGCCGGATAAAATATTGCCTTTGCCAGCCATAGCCTTGGACTGGTAAAAGCCCAAGCCGGCCGCTGATCCGTAAACAAAGCATTTGCTGACGTCTTTGAAAGACTTGATATTGCCCATGATCAGGCTTCTGATCACAGTGCTAACGCCGGTGCCCAGGACGTTTCCCGCCAGCACTGCGCCGTTGGAAGCCGCTTTTAATTCCGCGGCGGCCGGCACCATGACCAAAATTGTAAACAGAACCATGACCAACCACCGACTCGTCCAATTTTTCAAATGTTTCATATTATTTCTCCTTTCCATGACAGCAAAGGGGTTGCATGATGGTTGCCAAGCAGAGGTTAAGTAGTGAAGAATGTTTACTGGAGATTATTTCGGGGTTTTTTGGTCGTCAATAATTTTGTGCCGAAGGCTGCGCCATAATTTGCGCGATCAAGAGGTTTTTTTAGGTATTACGCCCTGAAGTCGCTTTTTAACGGATATTTCGAGATCAGAAAAGACCGATATGCCTGGGTATTAGAGCGAAAAACTTTTACCCGCTACAAGTGATAGACAACAATTGCATGTGCAACTTTTGACGTATGGATTGGGAGGGACAAGAAAAAAGACACAAGACGCCAGAAAACAGATAACAGCTGGAAGAAAATAAATAGAAAAGAAAAAGGAGATTCTGGCCAAGTAAGGGTTTGATTAATCAAACCCCTACGACTGATTTTCGGGTGATTTTTATATCTTCTTTTTCCGCGATAATCTCTTGTTCAACGCCTGGCGGGTGATGCCCAGCAGGGAGGCGGCAATGCCCTGATTGCCTTTGGCTACGGTCAGGGCCCGCTGCACCAAGAAATCTTCAGCTTGTTTCAGGGTCGGCAGCTGGCCGCCGAACAGACCCGGCGCATCCGCGGGACGGGCGTCGGGCAAGGGCGGGGCGCTCATTTCTGGCCGCCGTTCAGCGATGGTTTTTTTAAAACTTTCCAGTCCCAGCACGCGCCCTGAATGGCGGAATATGGCGTCGTGGACCATAGTCTGCAGTTCACGCACGTTACCGGGAAATGGGTAGCTGGCCAGCAAAGGAAAGAGTTCCGGCGGCGGCGTAGGGGCTTTTTTTTGTAAGAGGGTCGCGGTCTCGGCCAGGAAATGGAGTACAAGCAGCGGAATATCTTCCGGCTTCTCGCGCAGGGGCGGCACCTCGATCTGGTGAACACTGAGCCGGAAAAACAGATCTTTGCGGAAACGGTCATCATGGACCAGGCGCTTGAGGTCATGGTTGCTGGCGCAGACAATGCGGGCATCCGTTTTACACACCGTGTCGCTGCCCAAGGGATAATATTCCTTTTCCTGGATCAGGCGCAGCAGTTTGACTTGCGAGGCTGGACTTAAATCGCCGATTTCGTCCAAAAAGAGAATGCCGCCGGCCGCCTGGTTGATGAGTCCTTCGCGATGGGCTTCGGCGCCCGTAAAAGCACCTTTTTTATGGCCGAACAGGGTGTCACTGAACATGGTGTCGTCCAGACCGGCCACGTTGACGGCAACGAAATTGTTTTGGCTGCCGCCGGCGAAATAAATCGCTTTGGCCAGCAGCTCCTTGCCGCTGCCGGTTTCGCCGGTAATGAGTATGGGATAGGGCGATGAGGCGATGACTTCGATATAATAGAAAATGCCCAACATCTTCGGGCTGACAGTGATGATATGGGCGAATGTCTTTTCGTTTTTCAATTCAGCGGACAGCAAGTATTGTTTCAGGTTGGTCACCTGTTTTTGCAGTGCTTGCATTTCCAGGGCTTTGAGGATGGAGGTGAGCATGCGCTCGCGATCGAACGGCTTGAGCAGGTAATCAAAGGCTCCCAGGCGCATGCATCCGACCGCCGTTTCCAGATCATCGACCGCGGTGACGAAAATTACCGGGATCTGCGGGTATTCCTGCTTGATCTTGATAAAAAGATCTTTCCCATTTAAAAAAGGCATGGAATAATCGAGTACGATTAGCGCAGGTATTTGTTTTTCCAAAAAAGACATGACCTGGCGGCTGTCGTCCAGGGTGAATATCTGCTGAAAGCCTGATTGTTCGAGTGCTTTGCGGTAAAAAAGCAGCAGTTGGAATTCGTCGTCTACCAATAAAATAGGTTGGCTGTGGATATCTTCCTTTCCGCTCATGGCTTCATTTTATGCAAAAAGTAAAAAAATATCAAACTCACTTCATCCTCTAATCTTTTCCCGGATAGCGTTAATTTGCGGAAGCTGGTCCAGGAAGAGATCCAGAATCCGCGGGTCGAAGTGAGTGCCCCGGCCCTCTTTAATGATGGCCAGTGCCTTGCCCTCGGGCAGCCCCGGGCGGTATACGCGATCACTGACGAGCGCGTCATATACATCACAGATGGCCACGATGCGCGCGCAAAGTGGAATGTCCTCACCGCGCAGCCCGAGCGGATAGCCGCTGCCGTTCCATTTTTCGTGATGATGCAGGGCGATATCCCGAGCCAGATTCAATAAAGCGATTTGCGATCCTTCCAGGATGCTGGCTCCGATCGTGGTGTGTTCCTTGATTTGATTGAACTCCTCGTCGGTCAGTTTGTCGGGCTTCTTCAAAATGGCGTCGGCTACGCCGATCTTGCCGATGTCGTGCATCGGTGCGGCCAGACGGATTTCTTCCACTTTTTCCGCCTCCAAGCCGATGGCCTGCGCCAAAATGGCTGCGTATTCACCCATGCGGCGGATGTGCGCGCCCGTTTCTTCGTCGCGGAACCCGGAGGCGGTAACAAGCCGCAACGTGATTTGTTCCTGTGTGGCGCGGATTTCAGCGGTTCGCGCGAGCACTTCCCGTTCCAGCCGGTCTTCGTATTGGTTGCGTTCTATTTCGAGTTCACGCCGCCGCAATGAGTTGACGACGTTGATTAAAAGTTCGTTGGCTTCAAACGGTTTGATCACATAACCGAAGGCACCCAAATCCAGAGCGCGGACGGCGGTTTCGTGGTCGTCGACTCCCGTCAGCATGATGAAAGCCATATCTGGGTGAGTTTTTTTGGCTCTGGCCAGAAGTTCAATTCCCGACATCCCGGGCATCATGATGTCGCTGACGACCAGCTCATAAGCGCCAGACTCGATCTTTTCAATCGCCTCAGTGGCGCTCTCGCAAGTATTGCAGGCATACCCCTGCTTTCCGAGCAGCCGCGACACCAAATGACCGATGGATGGTTCATCGTCAACCACCAGGATTCTTGGTGTCGTCCGTTCAGTCATGATGTTTTTCTCCCAGCACTTCCAGCATTGTTAAGACCAGCTCTTTCGCAGTGAAGGGTTTCCGGATGAATGGAAGGCCATGGGCCAGTATTTTTTTATTGACAATCGCATTGTCCATGTAACCGGACATATAGAGTACGAGTAGACGTGGATATTTCTCACGCACCGACTCGAACAGTTGGTAACCATTAAGCCCCGGCAGCACCACGTCGATCAGGATCAGGTCGACGCTTTTACCATGAACTGCCAATATCTTATCCGCCGCCAACGACGATGCCGCTGTCAAAACGCTATAGCCGCTAACTTCAATCGCCCGCCGCGCGATTTGGAGAACCGAGGCATCGTCCTCAACGATCATGATCGTCCCCTTTGTCAGTGGCTCCTTGCAGGCGGCGGCAGGAGTTTTTTCAACGGTTTCAGCGATCATCCTTGGCAGATAGATTTTAAAGGTCGTTCCCTGACCTGGTTCGCTGTCGACCCAAATGCTGCCCTTGAGCTGATTGACAATGCCGTATACCGTCGACAGCCCCAGACCCGTGCCCTTGCCCAGCGGCTTGGTGGTGAAGAACGGTTCAAAAATATGCTGGCGGATATTGTCGTCCATACCGCAGCCCGTGTCTGAAACCGCCAGCATGACGTATTCGCCGGGCGTCACGCCAATGTTGGCGCGAGCGTAGTCCTGGTCCAGCAAAGCGTTGGCTGTCTCGACGGTCAGCTTGCCGCCGGTGGGCATGGCGTCCCGGGCGTTAAGCACCAGGTTAACGAGCACCTGCTCCAACTGGCCGGGATCCGCGTTCAAGTTGCCCAGATCGGCTGCCAGGACGAAGACAAGTTCAATGTTCTCGCCGATCAGGCGGCTGAGCATTTTCATCATTTCCTCGACGGTCCGGTTGATGTTGAGCACCACGGGCTGGAGCGTCTGTTTGCGGCTGAAGGCCAGCAATTGGCGCGTGAGGGCCTCCGCCCGCTTGGCCAGTTTCAGTACCTCGCTCAGATCTTCGCGGGCTGATGAGTCTGGAGGAACCTGTTCGTGGGCGAATTTGGCAAAGCCGCTGATGCCTGTCAGCAGGTTGTTGAAGTCGTGGGCCACACCACCTGCCAGCTGGCCCAAGGCTTCCATCTTTTGGGCTTGGAAAAGCTGGGCTTCCAAGTTTTTATGTTCCGCTTCCGTCCGCTTACGCTCGGTTATGTCGCGGATAATGCCCTGAAAACCTAAAATGCTGCCTTTATTATTGATCCGCACCTGCATGGTTTGCTGGCAGACCATTGGCGTGCCGTCCTTCTTTTTCAATTCAAACTCAAAATCCGAGATAGTGTGGTTTTCATACAGATCTGTCAGTAAAGCGGAATGTTCGGCGGGATTCTGATATAAGTTCTCTATGTTGATATTCAGCATCTCGGGGTATGAATACCCGAACAATTTGAGCCCGGCCGGATTGATTTCCAGAAGATTTCCAGACTTATCGGCGATGTATATCACGTCTTGAGAATTCTCGAACAGGGAGCGGAACTTGGCCTCGCTCTCCTTGAGCTGCATTTCAAAACCGTGCTTGTATAAGGCCATTTCGATGGTGGTCTTCAGCTCGATTTCCTGGAAAGGTTTGGGAATGTAACCATAAGGTTTGGTTTTTTTGGCCCGCTCCAGGGTCGGTTCGTCGGCGTAGGCTGTCAGGTAGATGATCGGTATGTCCATTTGTTTCTGGATCTGCTCAACGGCGGCGATGCCGTCTACAGCGCCCTGCAAACGGATGTCCATCAGGATCAGATCGGGTTTTTTCTGCAACGCCTCGGCCACGGCCGCTTCGCCCGAATTAAGGATGTCGATCACCTCATATTCGAATTTTTTCAAGGCTACGGCGATGACCGAAGCGATGATTGATTCGTCTTCGACGATCAAAATATTGGCTTTGGCCATGCGTCCGTTCCTCCTTATTACGAATGATTTTGCGGAAAAGTAACTTGAAATTCCGTCCATTCGCGGCTGTATACCTGCAGTTTACCGCCCAACTGGCCGGCCAGCATGTTTACCAATTGCAGGCCAAAGCCGGTGTTTTTTGTGCTGTCGAAGCCGGCAGGCAGCGGCACGCCATCGTTGGTGACCGTCAATGTGTACATCGGGGCCTGGCCAGCATCGGCCTCGATAACGCGGAATTCGATCTTGATGCGGCCTTTGCGGTCGCCCGGGAAAGCGTATTTCAAGGAGTTGCTGACCAGCTCGTTGATGATCAGGGCCAGGGGGATGGCCTTGTCGATGACCAGCCGGACCGGGACCAGATCGAAACTGACGGTCGGCGGCATGGCGGGCTGGGCATATGAACTGAGCAGGTTGCCGGCCAGGCTGCGGATGTAATCGGCCATGTCGATGTCGGCCAGGTTGCCCGACTGGTAGAGCGTTTGGTGGATCAGGGCCATAGTCCAGATGCGGCTCTGGCTCTCCTTGAGCATCCGCTGCAGCCGTTCGTCGTTTATTTGCGCTGCCTGCAGGGTCAGCAGGCCGGAAATGATCTGCAGGTTGTTCTTGACGCGATGGTGGATTTCCTTGAGCAGCACTTCTTTTTCCAGCAGCGAAGCGCGGATCTGTTCCTCGGTTCGCTTGCGATCGCTGATATCGCGGATGTAGCTGCCGACGCCGATCCGGCCGTCGATCAGTTTTACCGGGAATTTGCGGGTTTCGAAGGTTCGGCCGCCGACCGTTTCCTCACTGACATTAATCTTGTTTTCGGCCAACGCCTGTTTGTCGGAGCGGCGGCACTTTGCGGCCGCGCTTTTGCCCATCAGATCGAAATCGGTTTTGCCGATGATCTTATTTTCCGCTTTTCCGTAAAAACGGCACAACGCCTGGTTGGCCAGCAGGTGCCGGAACTCACTGTCTTTGAGAAAAACCATGTCGGTGTTGGAATCGATGAAGGTGCGATACAAAAGCTCATTGGATCGCAGCGACTCCTCGGCGGCTATTTTTTCCACCTGCAAACGACGGTTCGTCAATGAGTGCCGGACTGCTTCGCCCAGGCGGACCAGGTGGTCTTTCAGCAAATAGTCGTCGGCGCCATCCTTCATGCATTCGACCGCTATCTCTTCGCTGATCGAACCGGTGACAATGATGAACGGGGTCAACGGCGCATTTTTTTTGCGCAGTGCCAGTGCCTGCAAAGCGTTGAATTTCGGCAGGCTGTAGTCGGTTAAAATCAGGTCGGGCCGAAACGTTTTCAACGCTTGTAAAAAGGCGGTCCGGGTCTTGACCCGTTCGCAGACAAAGCCGATGCCGGCTTTTTTCAGTTGGCGCTCGATCAGTTCGGCGTCGCTGGCATTGTCTTCCAGCAACAGGATGTGCAGCTTTTCAGTCATGGCCATCTCCTCCGGAAAAAAAATTCAAAAAGGCGACTGGTTGAGCAGCAACCAGTACAATCCCAACTCGGAAACCGTTTCCACGAATTTGTTGAAATCCAGGGGCTTGACCACGTAACTGTTAACCCCCAATTTGTAAGTTTCCACTATGTCGCTTTCTTCCTTAGAAGAGGTCAGCACCACTACCGGGATCAGCCGGGTCCTGTCGTCGGCTTTCATGCGGCGCAGGACCTCGCGCCCGTCCACCTTGGGCAGTTTCAGATCCAGGAAAACGACTTTGGGCGTTAGTGGTTTTGTTTGCCCGGCAAAGGCGCCGGTGCCGAAAAGGTAGTCCAGGGCTTGGGCGCCGTCGCTGACCACCTGCACCTTGTTGGTCAGGTTGTGTTTTTTCAACGCCCGGAGGGTCAGCTCCACGTCGGCCGGATTGTCTTCTACCAGCAGGATCTCCATGGGATTCATTTGCTGCATCTCATTTCTCCCTTGGGACAAATTATTTTGTCAGTGCTTATTGTAGGCGGTCGCAAAAAAAAAAGCAATTCTGTTTTTCATTTTTCCTCCTTGACGTCCGTGGGCTTATCTTCGCTGGCCGCGGTTTCGCTAGAGGTTTCAGTGGGCAATGAGAAATAAAAAGTCGCGCCGCCCTTGGCCGCGCTTTCGGCCCAGACGCGGCCGCCGTGGCGCAAGACGATGCGCTGGACGATGGCCAGCCCGACGCCGGTGCCCTCGAACTCTTTGCTGCCATGCAGGCGCTGGAACACGCCGAATAGCTTGTGGACATACTCCATGTCGAAGCCGACGCCGTTGTCCTTGACCTTGTAAACATTTTCACCTTCGCCCGCCAGCCCGGTCAATTCGATGCGGGCCCTGGCCCGGGGGCGGGTGAACTTGATGGCGTTGGCCAGCAGGTTTTGCAGGACCAGGCGCAGCAGGGAGCGGTCGCCAAAGGCGGCGGGAAGCGCGTTGATCTCCAATTTGATCCGCCGCCCTTTTTCAACACTTTTGAGTTCCGAGAAAACAACATCGGCCAGGGCGGCCAGGTCGACCGGAGCGAACGCCATCTGCTGGCGGCTCAAGCGCGAAAATGCCAGCAGGTCGTCGATCAATTGGCCCATTTTGTGGGTGTTGCCGGCGATGACGTCGAGCAGGCGCCTGCCCTCGTCGTCCAGCTTGGGCGCGTATTCTTCGAGCACGATGCGCGCGAAGCCGTCGATGGCCCGCAGCGGCGCCCGCAGGTCGTGCGAAACCGAGTAGCTGAAGGCCTCCAATTCTTTGTTCGCCGTTTCCAGCTGGGCCGTGCGCTGCAAGATTCGCTGTTCCAATTCTTCGTTCAGACGCCGGATCTCGTTTTCGTTGCGGATGCGCTCGCTGATGTCCAGGAAAACTCCTTCGATCCGCTGCGGCCGGTTGTTTTCGTCCTTGACCAGGTGGGCGCTGGCCAGCACGGTGATTTTCTCCCCCTTTTGCGTTCTGGCGTTGATCTGGTAATTGGAGACCGAACCCGCGGCCGCGAACGCCCGCAGATAATCCTGACGCTCTTCCGCTTTCTGCCAGAAATCGGGGAGATGGGTCCCTCTTAAATCTGTCGCACTGTCATACCCCAGCATGCGGCAGAAGGCCTGGTTGTGCTCCAAGAGCTTCCCGTTCAGGGTGGCGCTGTAATAGCTCTCGTCCAGGTTGACGACGGTCTCGCGAAATTTGCGCTCGCTTTCGCGCAATGCTTCCTCTGCGCGCTTGATTTCGGTGATGTCGCGGGCTGACGCTAACGCCCCGGTCATATGGCCGAATTCATCTTTTAATAGCTGACACCACCAGGCCAGCAGCCGCTTTTTGCCGTCGTGGCGCCGCTGCCAGCTCTCCACGTAAACAATGTCTTCATGACCGTTGAAAATGGGTTGGACCGCCTGATAGGTTTGCTGCTCGCCTTCGAAATAATAACTCGCCTCTTTGCCGATGACATCGGCGCCGAAAAATTCGATCCCGACCCGGTTGGCCCAGGTGTATATTTTGCTTGTATCCATCTCCATGATGATGTCGGGAATGGCTTCCAGCATGGCTTGGTTGCGCGAAGACAAGATCTGCAGGTCCCTTTCCGCCCGCTTGCGGTCGGTGATGTCGCTCAGATAGCTCATGATGGCCGGTCTGTCTTCCCAGGCGATCAGCACCGAGTTGATCTCCGCCCATCGGATCGAGCCATCTTTGTGGATCGTGCGAAATGGATACACAACTGCAGGAATCTCGCCAGCCAGTCGTTTCCGGTACCGCTCGGCCACCAGTAATCGGTCATCTGAGTGGATGAATTCGCCAAAGGGTCTGCCGACCGCCTCCTCGATGGAATAGCCAAACAACTTGCTCGCCTTGGGATTGGCGAACTTCAGCGTCCCGTCCTGGATGACGATGATCGCCTCGTTGGCGTTCTCCACCAGCGTCCGGTACTTTTCCTCGCTCTCCTGCAGCGCTTCGAGCGCAGCCTCCCTTTGGGACTCGGCTTGCTGCTTTTGCGCTTCTAAAGCCATTGCGTCAAGAGCATAGGCGATGTCGTCGGCCACCTCCTCCAGCAGGCCGACCTGGTCGACATCAAAGAAACCCGCTTCGTTTGAATAAAGCATCAGGGCGCCGATGCATTTGCCCTGGCAGCGGAGGGGCAGTGTGGCCGAGGACAGGTAACCGCGCTTAACGGTTTCCTCGCGCCAGGGGGCCATTTTTTCATCGCTACGGATATCGTTGCAGACCATCACCCCGTTCTCACGTATGGCCGTTCCGATCGGGCCGCGGCCCAAAGGAAGGTCGTCGATCGAAATGGGGATATGAGCCAGGTAACCCGCGGTGTGCCCGGCTTGAAACGCCGGCCGCACGGTCCTGCTTTCGCCGTCGACCAACCCGATCCGGGCCATGCGGAACTCTCCGGCCTCGATCGCAACGTTGCAGATGTCCTGGAACAGCCGCTCACGGTTTTTGGCTCTGACGATGGCCTGGTTGACCTGGCTGAGCACGGCGTATAGCCGGTTGGCGTGCAAAAGTTTCTTCTCAGCCTCTTTGCGTTCGCTAATGTCGCGAATGATGCTCTGGAAATATTTTTTATCATCGACGGCGATCGCCCGGGCGCTGATCTCGACCGGGAAGGCCGAGCCGTCCTTTTTTTGGTGCGTTGTTTCAAAAAGCAGTCCCTGCCATTCTTCGGTCTGCCGCATCTGTCCGGCGAGCTTGTCCTGCTCCCCGGGCCCTCGCAGGTCGAGGAGGTTCATCTTCAACAGAGCTTCCTGACCGTAGCCGTAGGTGACCACGGCGCGTTCGTTGGCCTCCAGGATGTCCCCCTTCTCGTCGCAAAGCAGGATAATGTCGTTGGCATAGCGGGTCAAATAATCGAAATGCTGCACCAGGGCTTGCTTTTGACTCTCGGCTTCGAGCTGGCGCAGACGGAAACGGGTGTTCTGGCGCTGCCACAGGAACAGGATCAGCAGGGCGGCCGCCAGGACCAGGGATAAGGCGACCAGGAATATCGCCAGGGCGCTGCGGCGCAGCGGCCGTTCGACCTCCTCCTGGTCAATTTTGGCCACGATGAACCAGGACGAAGAAGCGACCGGCCGGACTGCCGCCAAGACAGGTACGTCCAGGTAATCGATTCCGGCCACGACCCCTTGCTTGCCCAATACTACCTTAGTGGCGGGAAGTCCGGTAGCGGTCAGGGGAAAGCGCAGGTTCAAAGCCGTGTTTTGGCGGTGGCGCAGTTCGTTCAGGTAAACTACCTCGTTCCCCTCGCGGTGCACCAGCAGGGTCTCGGCGCTGGGGCTTGGGGTCGGCCAGGACTGGATCATGGGATAAAGAAATTCGGCGGGATCGATACGCAAAAGAACAAAGCCGGCGACCGTGTCGGCGGCCAGGAGGGGCGCGACCACATCCAGGTAAGGGCATGCCATTTTTGCCAAACGGTGCAGGTCGGAAATGACCGCCTCTTTCCGGCGCCGGACCGCTTCCATCAGATCCAACCCCGCGCTGTCGATGACCGGGTAAGGGCGGGCCAGGGCGAAAACCACTTCCCCGGACCAGTCGAGCAGCAGGACATTCTGATAATGGTAGTTGTTCCGCAATGATTCCATCCAGCCCCGAATCGACTCTTGGCGGGGGCCGGCGGAGCGGTCGCGCAGAAAAGTCAGCAACTCGGCGGTGAGAATGCGGTTTTCCGCGATCAGGCCGGCGTCGCCCAGCCTTTCGTTTATCCAGCGGCTGATTTCATTGGCCTTCAGGTCGGCTACGGCCCGCAGATTCGCCGTTTGCTCTCGATAAATATCCTTTTTTTGCTTGTTGTAGAAAATATAACCTGAAGTAGAAATGCCGACGGTGAGCAGCAGGAAAACAAGCAGCAGCGGCCAGGGCAGCGGTTTCAATCTATTCTGAAAAACTCCGCTAATTCCTCTTCCCCTGGTCATGACATCCTCCAAAGGCCGGCATCCATTTTATTAATAATAATATGGTAGCAATATTTTATTGTCAATTAAAAACAATTTATTGATATCTTTACAGGCGCACGATTGTTTTTTGATTTTTCGATCTGCGCATGCGTCGTCCCAAACTTCCATGATTCCTTGCCGCGGCATTGAAGTTGACCGGATCGGTCCTGGAAAAGAACCTGGTCCTTTTCAAGAAAATTCTCCGCGCTTAAAGCGTTGCTTGCTATTTCGGATAAATTCCGATTAGCTTCATGATGCCGCTTGCAGTTGTCCGGAAATTCATGATAAATTATGAATATGAAAAAAATAAGTATTTGTTTGATTTTGTTTACATTAAGCTGGGTGATTTTTCCGGGCACTGACTTTTCACCATATTTCAAGACAAAAGCCCATGAATATTACGCTGAAGCGGTTCAACTCCGGCGTACCCTGCATGCCATGCCCGAGTTATGTTTTTGTGAACAAAAAACTTCGGCCCTGGCAGCGGCATATTTAAAAAAACTGGGACTGGAGGTGCAGAGCGGAATCGCCGGGACGGGATTCAAGGCGATTCTGCACGGCCGGCGGGCGACGCCGGTGTTGGCTATCCGCACCGATATGGATGCCCTGCCGATCACCGAGGCCACCGGTCTGTCTTTTTCTTCGCAGAATGAAGGGGTCATGCATGCCTGCGGGCACGACATGCACATGACCAATGTGCTGATGACGGCCAAGTTATTGGCCGGCATAAGGAATAAACTGCCGGGAACGGTGGTGTTCATTTTTCAGCCCTGCGAAGAGGGCGCCGCCGCCGGAGAAAAAAGCGGCGCGGATAAACTCATCGCCGCCGGCATACTTGAATCCCCGCATGTTGATGCCATCATCGGTCTGCATGTCATGCCCGATATTCCGTCCGGTCAGATCGGTCTCTGTCCGGGTCCCTTCATGGCCAGCGTGGCCTGGGTCTATATCAGCATCGAGGGGAAAAGCAGCCATGGGGCATTTCCCCATCAGGGCATCGACGCCATCTATGCCGCCAGCAGTGCCGTGCTTCAATTTCAGTCGGTGATCAGCCGCCAGAAGGATCCGGCCGAAAAGGCCGTGTTTACCATTGGCACCATGAAAGGCGGAGTGCGCCGCAACGTGCTGGCTGACCATGTTGAGATGGAAGGGACCGTGCGCAGTTTTTCGTTTGCTGTGGAAAAGCAGATCGAAGAGGGTATGGGGCGGATTCTGAAAGGGTTGGAAATTATGTTTGGCGTACGGACCCGATTGGTATTCGAGCGGGCCAACTCTTACTTACAGAATGATCCGCAGTTGACCGGGTTCTTCCTGCCTGTTTTTCGTCGCATTTTAGGTGAAGACAATGTGAAAATAATCGAACCGGTAACCATTGGCGAAGATTTCTCGGCTTATTCCCATCGTATACCGGCCTTGTTTTTCTTCCTGGGGGTGGGACAGGGAGAAAAGCCGGCCGCTCTGCACACTCCGGACTTAAATCCCGATGAAAAAACTTTGGCGATCGCTCCGGTGTTGTTCGCCTCGGCCGCGGTCTCCTATCTTCAAAATTATCCCGTAAAAAGCCGGACGATTCACCAAATAAAGAAATAATATTACGGGTTAGCTAATATCATGCCGTGGTTGACATTTTCAATAATTTTCCACAGAATAGCAGCATGAAAAAAAATATTTTATTTATCAATTTTCTATTAATAGCATTTCTGTTAATCCTATGCGAAAACATAATAAGCGCTGAGCAAGGGGTTAGCGATAAAAGCGTTGCCAATGAAAAGTCTCAGGTTATTCTAACCGTTCAGGAGGCAAACCGACTTGCCAAACTGCCCCTGAAATGCATGCAGGAAGAGTTCCCCAACAAACCCGGGGAGACCCTGGCTGCCGCGGTCGACATCGGTTCCCCGCAGAACATGCATCCGACATTCTACGGCTGTTTCGACTGGCATTCATCGGTGCACGGGCACTGGATGCTGGTCAAATTGCTAAAAACCTTTCCCGGTCTCAAGGAGAGGGATCTGATCCGCAGCAAGCTGGCCGAAAACATCAGCGCCGAAAATATTCTCGCCGAGGTCAATTACTTCAAAAGAACCGAGGAAAATTCGTTCGAGCGGACCTACGGCTGGGCCTGGCTGCTGAAACTTGCCGAGGAGCTGCACACTTTCGATGATCCGCTGGCCCGTCAACTGGAAAACAACCTGCGGCCGCTGACCGACCTGGTTGTGCAGCGGCACCTGGAATTCCTGCCGAAACTGAATTACCCGATCCGCGTCGGCGAACATAGCAATACCGCCTTCGGCCTTGCCTTTGCCTGGGATTATGCCAATACAACCGGCAACCGGGAGCTGAAACAACTTATTGAAAAAAGGGCCAAGGATTTCTTCCTACGCGACACGGGTTGTCCGCTTTCCTGGGAACCGAGCGGCTTCGATTTTCTCTCTCCCTGCCTGGAAGAAGCCGATATCATGCGCCGCGTCCTGGCCAAGAAAGAGTTCGCACTCTGGCTGAAAAAGTTCCTGCCGCAGCTTGCCGATAAAAAGTTTTCTCTGGCCCCGGGAGAGGTCTCCGACCGCAAGGACGGCAAGCTCGTCCACCTCGATGGCCTGAATTTCAGCCGCGCCTGGTGCCTGTACGGCATTGCTGCACAACTGGATGGATACCGCCACCTGAGAAAAATCGCCGATCAGCACATGCATCATTCGTTGGCGAACATAACGGCCGGCTCGTATGAAGGGGAGCACTGGCTGGCCTCGTTCGCGATCTACGCCTTTTCCTGCTATTCCAAATAATTGTTAAATCAAACCCAATTTCTCTAGGGGTGCTTATTATCCGGTTTACTTGATCAGGCGTTTTTTCATCAGCCTGACGCCAATGAGAAAGGCGATCACTTCCAGGATGAATATGACCAGAAAGTTGAAGATCAATCCACGGGTGTAAACACCGGTAAAGATGGCCCGGGAGATGGCCACGGCGTGGGTCAGGGGCATGAACAGCGAAAGGGTCTTCATCCAGTGGGGGAACTTGTCCAGGGGAAAGAAGACGCCGGAAAAGAAGAGCATCGGCGTGATGACCAGTTCTGAATAATAATTGAAGAAATCAAAATTGGGAGCGAAAGAGGTGACGATCATGGCCAGCGAGGCGAACAGGATGCCGACGATGATCATCAGCAGGACAAGCAGCAACACGCTGACCAGGGACACGGGCAGTATGCCCATGAAAATGGCCACGATCATCATCAGCGAGCCGCTGACCAGGCCGCGGAAAGCGGCAAAGGCAATATCGCCGGCCACGGCGTCTTCGGCCGAAACAGGCGTGGCGATCAGGGAGTCGTAGAGCCTTTCGTGGACCATTTTGACGAACGTGCCGTACATGCATTCGAAGCTGGCGGTCATCATCACCGAGGTGATCAGCACGCCGGGTACCAGGAAATACAAATAAGGCTTGCCGCCGAAGTAGCCGATATAGGCACCCATACCGATGCCGAAAGTGATCAGGTAGAAGAGCGGCTGGATCAGGCTGGCCAGGAAGGTGGTCAGCACGAAACGCTTGTAGGACATCAGGTTGCGGAAAAAGACGTAGGCGATGCGATAGGAGAAGTTCATTCGATCAGCCCCCGCCCGGTCAGTTTCAGGAAAACATCTTCCAGCGATGCCGGCCGGTGCACGGTGTTGGGCAAATCGAGCTCCACCACTTTTTTCATCAGCGCGTGCCCGTCCCGGCAGTAAAAATACATGGTGTCACCCACGCGCTCGTGTCCGCAGGCGAGCGGTGTTAGGGTGGCGAGCAGTTTTTCGTCCTGGTCAATACTGACGCGGATTTCCGTTACTTCGCGGCCGATTTCGTCCTCGATGAGCTGCGCCGGAACTCCGGCCTTCAATATCCGGCCCTGATGCATGATCACGATGTGGTCGCAAAGTTGTTGGGCTTCTTCCATGTATTGTGTGGTCAGGATCAAGGTGACGCCCTGGTTTTTCAGCTGTCTCAGCCTCTGCCATACCAAATGGCGGGCCTGGGGGTCTAAACCTGTGGTTGGTTCGTCAGCGATGATGATTTGCGGATGGTTGAGCAGGGCCCGGGCGATCAGCAGGCGGCGCTTCATGCCCGTGGAAAGCTGGTCGATTTTGCTGTCGCGCTTGCTCTCCAGCTCGACAAACTTAAGCAGTTCGGTGATCCGCTTATTGGCCTCGGCTCTGGGGATATCGAAGAAGTGGGCAAAAACCTGCAGGTTCTCGCGCACGGTGAGATCGTTGTCCAGGGTAATTTCCTGGGGGATGACCCCGGTCATTTTTTTAATTGCTCGGTTATCAATATGGGCGGGCATGCCGTTAACCATGAGCGTCCCTGACGTCAGCGGTGACACGCAGTGGATCATGCGCACGGTCGAGGTCTTGCCGGCGCCGTTCGGTCCCAGGAAACCGAAACATTCACCTTCTTCGATGGCAAAGGAGATGTGATCGACGGCCGTGAATTTGCCGTAATTTTTACAAAGCTTCTGGGCTGTGATGATCGTTTTCATTTTTGCTGGCCGGAATGATATGATAGCAGATTTTGCCGGGTTTGCAAAACAGAAAAAATTGATTTCTGAGAACTCATCCCCCCTCAGGGGACATACTTTCACTATGATTTCAACCAGTCTCGTTGAAATCATCTAGTGAAAGTATACCATCACTGGATGTTTTTGGCGGCATAGCGATATTTCCAAAAACATAGTGATGGTAGACCGATCAGATCCGCCAGGATAGGCGGATGATCGGTGCTGCCTCTTGGGGACAAATTAAATCCACCGAAGCCGGTGGATAATTTGTGCTGCCTCGGCCACTTTTCTTGGCAAGAGAAGGGTCGTAGGAGAGGGGAAGGCTTCAGCCGGCAGAACTTGCAAATGACCCCGACAGAAATTAATGAACCGGCAACCGGGGAATTTGAAAAAAGTGAATTTTCCGGATTTAAAATTGATTTTTTTCAAATTTATGTTATTAATATATCGCTGGGTTAATTTGTGACTCCTGGAGGGAATCATGTATAAGACAAAATGGATTGTATTCGGTCTGCTTTTGTTTTTGCTGTCTTGCTCCCCGACCCGTTCGGGAAAACTGGTCATATATTTGACCGATCTACCCGCCAATGTGGAAAAAATATTGGTAACCATCAGTACCATTGAGGTGCACAAAACCGGGGGAGATTTTTTGGAAGTGTTTTCAGGGGAACGTGAATACGATCTGCTCGAATTGCAGAAAAATCCCGAATTGCTTTTTGACACCAGTCTTGAAGAAGGAAAATACACGCAAATCCGCATGCAGGTTACCGAAGGACGAATCCAAATTTCGGGTGTACTTTATCCCCTGACCATTCCCAGTTCAGAAGTAAAGATCAATTGCGACTTTATGATTTCAAGCGGGAGTACTACCAGCATTACCCTGGATTTCGACGCCGAAAAATCTCTGCAGCTGGCCGATAATTCCAATAACAACAACTACATTTTGCGGCCGGTTATCCTGGTGAAAAATATCAGTTAATGAATTTTCGTTATCCTGGCAGAGCCCTTTAACCTTTGAACAGCCAGCGGCCGAGCCTGACGCTGAAAAAAGAGACGGACGCGCCTAGGACCGTCCCCCAGACGAGGTCCACCGCTGTCACCAGCGGCGGCCAGTGGTTGAGCGTGGCCAGGTTAGTCAGGTCATAGGTGGCGTAGGCGATCAAGCCGAAAAAAGTCCCTTTCCATGTACAGGGGATAGGGTATAGGGTAAGACAAGAAAGCAACGAACAAACTCAGAAATTGTATTGGAAAGAAGGTTGGTAGCGGGGGTAGGATTTGAACCTACGACCTTTGGGTTATGAGCCCAATGAGCTACCTGACTGCTCCACCCCGCGATCCAATAATGCATTATATCCGCCCCGGCCGCCAATGTCAAGAAAAAACCTGATTCTTGTGGTTGAATATTATAGAATTAAGGATATTATGCTCAAGTTTACAAATCAAGGTTTTATAATATTCATAGTAAAAGAATTGAAAATTTTATTTTTTTAATGCATTATTTATTTTTACCCAGGGAGGATAATTTGCGTAAGTTATTTGTTTTGCCAATAGCCATGTTTTTAATGGCCAGCTGTATGGTAAACCGCTACCATTCCGATTTCGAGTTTGCCAACAAACTGGCTGCGGAAGGATTGTGGAAAGAGGCCTATTATCGCTGGCAAAAGACGCCAAGCCCTAAAGGCGGTTCGGCGGTGCTGCACAACAACATGGCCGTGGCCTTAGAAAGCTTGAACCGTTTTCCGGAAGCTGAGCGTGAATACAAACAGGCCATGAAACTCGATCCCGGCAACGTCTATATCAAATCCAATTACGATCGCTTCCAGAAGAATCAGGGCAAAGAAAAAGGGAAGGAGAAAAATGAAAAGTAAAATATTTTTGCTGCTGCTGCTAGCTGGTCTGGCCACGGCCTGCGTCGAAAGATATGTCTCTGTCCCGGTGCCGTTTTTGGAAAAGAGAGCGGTGGATTTCAGCAGATATCAGAATATTTACTTTATCGATTTTGTCACCATTATCCCTGAGATCGTTTTGGACGCTGATGCCGAAATCAAAAGAATTTTCAGCGAAGAATTGCCTTTCGTCATCGACAAAAAAATCACTTATCTCGATCCTCCGCACTGGGCTATGATCCTTAGCCTGCTGCGTCGCTACCGTCTGGTCGTGGATATCCAGTACGGAAACAGTGTCTTCTTTCGGGATGTTTTCCGTTCCCATCCGCAATCGCTTTTTATCACCGGCAAGCTGAATCTGGAAATTAAAAAATTAGGCGTGGTTAAAGAAGTCAAAGATGAAAAGGGAGAACAGAAAAACATCTATGCCGCGGTGCAATTGTGGGAAATGGAAATGAAAATCTTCATCATTGACGGGGATTCGGGACAGTTGGTGCTGCAGGAGACTTATACGGAGAAAATGGAACTCGGGGAAGCGACTTCTCCGCAGTTCAACTTCAACAGCATGTTGGTCAAACTGACCACCAAACTGGGCCTCGCGCTTCAGCCCAGGAAAATGACTCAGGAAAGATACATCCTGCTTAAATAGGAACCCAATATGAAAAAAACAACCATCGCCGTCGTTTTATTGTTTTGCGTTGTCACCGTTTTTGCCCAGTATTCTTATTTTTACGGAAAAAATAAAATCGTGCGCCAGGCCTTTCCCTGGAAATATGTGGATACAAAAAATTTCCGTATTTTCTATTACACTGCTGACCAGGAACTGCTTGGACGCTTGGCTCGTCAAGCCGAGAATGCTTACGAAAAGATTTCCGCTTTTTTGAACATTACCATCGAGAAAAAAACACCGCTCATTTTTTACGACAAGCAGACCGATATCGAGCAGACCAATCTCTATCCCGGCCTTATCCCGCCCGGCAGTTTCGAGGGTTTCACCGAATCAGACAACAACCGGGTGGTTATTTACGGCAACCGCAGCAGTGAAGATTTATCGCGCCTGATCACCCATGAACTGAGCCACTCTTTCGAAAACGCCATTTTGTATAAGAAACGTTCCATCGGCATGTTTGATTTTAACCAGCCGCCCCTTTGGGTGACGGAGGGTTTTGCCGAGTTCATGACCGGTTATTGGGATAGTTTCGCTCTGCTGACCGTCATCGACAATGTGCTGAACGACCGCATGCCTGAAATTCAGGATGATGGCGATATACGCAGTGCTTACGGCACCAATCGCCTACCATACGATTTCGGCCATTTAATGTGCGAATTTTTTTATGAAAAATTCGGCAAGAAAGGTGTCCGCGATTTGCTTACTAGCATGAAACGCCCCACTTTGATCGGCAAACGGCGCTTGTTTTTGGAAAAATTCAATTTCGTGCCCAAAACCTTCAATTTCGAGTTTAAAAAATATGCCCGCAACCGCTTTAAAGCTTTCATCGGCCGCGAAAATCCTGAAGATTACAGTTTCATGATCGGCCCCGATTTTCCTTTCGCCTATTCCTTTTCCCACCAGATTTCCCCCGGCGGAGAATTGCTGGCCGTGGCCACGGTCAATTATCGCACCTATAAAATTGAAATTATCATGGTGTCGCTCAAAGACGGCAAGGTAATCAAGAACGTCACTCCAGGTTTCAAATCCACCTATGATGGTATCGAGTTCAAGTTTGTTCCGGCCGACGGCCGCACTTTCAGTTGGGACCGCAAAGGTGAGAATATCGCTTTCTTCGTGCGCAAGGAACTTGATTCGTATTTGATCATGATGAACGCGCTCGATAACCAGGTACTGAAAAAGTTCAATGTCGGGGCAATCCAGAAAGCGAGTTCGCCGGTTTTTTATCCCGGCAAGGATCAACTGTATTTCACCGGCGTCGAAGGCCTGCAGTCCTTCCTTTTCGCCCTGGATTTGAATTCCGGACTGGTTAGAAAATTGACCAACGGCCGGCTCTATATCAAAGCCGTCGATATTTCGGCCGATGGCGAGAAGATCGTTTATTCGGCCGGCAGCGATGATTTCGACAAGCTGTACCTGGCCACCACGGCCAATCCTGATTTGGCCATGCGTTTGACCGATGGGCGCTATAATGATATCGCTCCCGCTTTTTCCGCTGACGGCAAGACCGTGTATTACAGCTCGGATGAGCTCGGCGCCTTCAACATCTGTTCACTGGATCTGGAAAGCAAGACCTTTTATCGCCACAGCGACGTGCGCGGCGGCAATTTTTTCCCGGTGGAAATTCCCAATGAAAAAGGCCAACTGGTCATTTCTTCGTTTCATAAGGGGAGTTTTTTACTCTTTAAAAAAGATGCCAACACTTTTTTGGAAAAACGTCCGATCCAGTTTTCCAAAGTCGCTGCCGCCATACCAGCCGATGCAACTGCTGAACCTCCTCTTCCCTTCACCCTGGTCCCAAAGAAATACAAGCCGTTTGAAAAGTTGCTCATTACCAGCCTGCCGTCGATCGGAGTGGCCGTGGATACCAACGGCGGTTTCTTCGGTTCCTCTTATGTTGGCGTGACCGACATGCTGGGCGATCAAAATTTTACCTTTTACCTGTCTTCCTTTTACGGAAACCGCTCCTATCATCTGGCCTATCTCAACCAGCAACGTCGACTGCAGTATTTTGCTCATCTTTTTTCTGAAAGTGAAAGTTATTTTTATGGTTATGACTACACGAATTACCTTTCATTGCGCAGTCGGATCGGTGGTGAAGTGGGATTGATCTATCCTTTCAATCGTTCCACCCGGGCCGAATTGTTCCTGTCTTTTTTTCACCAAACAGAAGATTCGGATTTGTTTTATTACGGATATGAGCTTCCCTACGGCCAGTTTTTCAACGGTATGGCCATGCCGTTGGATGTGTCGCTGGTTTCGGAAACCACGCGTTTTGCCAATTACGGACCGAACATGGGGCACACCTTCAGGCTCAGCGTCGGCAAATATTTCAAGCTGTTTTCCAAGTCGTTGGACGCCTATACCCTGGAAGGCGATTTCCGTCAGTACCTGCGCATCGACAACCAGACCCTGTTCGCTTTCCGGTTAAGCGGTTTTTATTCGGGCGGCGAAAACGCGTTGCTGTTTTGGAGCGGCGGTAACAACTCTTTGCGAGCGGGCGGATTCCGCAGCCTGGTTGGCAACAAGGGTTTCTTTTTCAACGCCGAGTTCCGTTTCCCGCTTATCACGGCGGCGCTGACCCCCATTGGCGTCATCGGTCCTATCCGCGGCGTTTTCTTTTTCGATCTGGGCAATTTTTGGTTCAACGACCAGAAATTCGATTTTTTTGAAGAGGGGCAAAAATTCAAATTAAAGGATCCACTGGCTTCCTACGGCTATGGCATTGAGTTCTTCTTTTTTGGCTATCCCTTTCATTTGGAGTGGGTCTATAAAACCAATTTCAAAGAAACGAACTTTAACGGCATCAATTTCTGGATCGGGTTTGATTTTTAAGGGTCTGCCATATTTAGTTTGCCAGGTTTCCCGGCGTATCCCACAAGGGGACGCCGCCCTTTGGGCCGGCAGTGATGCAGAAGTTCAGATACATATTGGACTCTTAGCTAACTCACGAAGTGAGTTGGAAAGGCCGCGAGGCCAAGGAGTCCGCTATGAAGGCATTTTATTTATTTAAAGGGCAATACGGTTATAATTACAGGATGATGCGGATACAAGAGATAGGTGATCATCCTGAAAAGGCAGAGATCGAAA